>Ga0182000_10000006_pt1 | contig 111074 bp, 100 predicted proteins | sample BulsoiMagMametaG_FD_120484 | JGI IMG/M metagenome (GOLD analysis project Ga0182000, IMG submission 120484) | Bulk soil microbial communities from Mexico - Magueyal (Ma) metaG | ecosystem: Environmental > Terrestrial > Soil > Agricultural land | place: Mexico: Magueyal, Guanajuato | collected...
GCCGTCATCGTCGCCCTGTGCGATTCCCGCAGCGGCCTCTACGCCGAAAACGGGATTGATATTGAGGCCGCGTTGCGTCACAAGAGTCAGACAAAAGCGCTTCAGGGGCTGGCGAATGTGAAAGAGATCAGCGCTGATGACGTGCTCGGAGTGGATTGCGACATCCTCTTGCCTTCCGCGCTTGAGAATACGATCACACTCGAAACGGTCGGGCGGGTTAAGGCCAAGATCATCGCCGAACTCGCCAACGGTCCGACGACGCCGGGCGCGGACCGGGTGCTCGCGGACGATGGCGTCTTCCTCGTCCCGGACATTCTGGCCAACGCTGGCGGCGTCACCGTCAGCTACTACGAGTGGGTGCAGGACCTCTATTCTTACTTCTGGTCCGAAAGCGAAATCAACAACAGGCTGGAGCAGACGATGCGCACGGCGTTCCAATCCGTTCATGAAAAGGCTCAGCAGTACGAGACGGACATGCGGACCGGCGCCTACATTCTCGCCGTTGATCGCGTGGCGGAGGCCACGCGTATGCGCGGCATCTTCCCGTAAAGCAGAAGGCAGTAGGCAGTAGGCAGTAAGCTTTAGCTGAACGAGGCAGGGGGTATCTGTGAAGCTTTCATCCTATCAACCCTTGCCCACTGCCAACTGCCTGCTGCCAACTAATTATCATGTCAGATAAGATCATCGTTTACGAAAAGCCGACTTGAACGAAGTGTCGCGAGGTTGACCGGCTGCTCCGTGAGAGCGGCATCGCGTATGAGAAAGTCAACTACTACACCAGTCCGCTCGACGAAAAGAGGTTGCGCGAGCTGCTGCGTAAGATGAAACTGGCTCCGCGCGACCTCTTGCGGACGAGCGAGCCCGTGTACCGCGAGCTGGGATTGGGGAAGGGTGATTTCTCCGAAGACGAAATCATCTCTTTGATGGTCAGGCATCCTGACCTGATTCAGCGGCCCATCGTTGAGCGCGGGGACAGGGCCGTTCTCGGCCGCCCCGTCGAGAACATCAAGGTCTTGCTGGGCGACAAGTGACGGGGCGAGAGCACGCTTTTCATCAATCTTTATCTAAGACCGGGGCGAGTGATGAAAATATTAAAACTCCTCATCGTAATCTGCTTTGCTGCAACGGCTCTCAGCTACACACCTTCGGCCGCGGCGGCTAAAATCACCAAAGAGTCGCTCGTCTCCGAAGGCCGGACGCGCACCTACTACCTTTTGCTCCCGGACAAACTTTCGGCGTCGAAACCTCTGCCTTTGATCGTGCTCCTGCACGGGTCGAAGCGCAATGGGCTGTCGCTCGTCGAAAAGTGGAAGGACCTCGCGGCCAAAGAGGAGATTATTCTCGCCGGACCGGACTCGTCGGACTCTGTGGGCTGGTCCGTGCCCGAAGACGGACCGGACTTTCTGCGCGATCTGGTCGAAGCTTTGAAGGCCAATTACCCTGTCAACCCGCGCCGGGTTTATCTCTTCGGCCATTCGGCGGGGGCCGGGCACGCCATCTACATGTCGCTCTTCGAGTCGCAGTACTTTGCTGCGACCGCGATTCATGCAGGGGCTTTGCCGGAGCAGGGGTACGTCGCAATCGAAAAGGCGAAGCGTAAAATCCCTCTCGCCATCTGGGTCGGGACGGTTGACCCATTCTTCCCCCTGAAGCTGGTCCGCGCGACGCGCGACGCGATGAACGCGCAAGGCTTCTCTGTACAACTGACGGAGATGCCCGGCCACGATCACTGGTATTATGATCTCGCCCCGAAGATCAACAAGGAGGCCTGGGAGTTTCTGAAGAAGCAGGAGCTGACGGAAGACCCGAAATACGTCAAATATTATTTCGGCGGGTGAGATTGTTTCGACGAACTGAGGGTACGGGAGATGGCGAAAGCGACGGCGACCATTTACGTTTGCCAGAACTGCGGGCATCAGGAGCGCAAGTGGCTCGGGAAATGTCCTGACTGCGGCGAGTGGAACACCTTCGTGGAGGAGCGCGCGCGCGTCGCGCCCAAAAAAGAGGGCGCAGCGTCGCGCGGCGGCTTCACTTTACGAGAGGTCAAGCCCGTAGCCTACGGCGAGATCGAGTCGCAGGACGACGCGCGCGTCTCTTCCGGCATAGCGGAGTTCGACCGCGTGCTCGGCGGCGGCGTCGTGCCCGGCAGCCTCATACTTCTCGGTGGCGAACCAGGGATCGGCAAGTCCACGATGCTGGCTGAGGTGGCCGACAAACTGAGCGGGCAGGGACTGACTGTGCTTTACGTCTCGGGCGAAGAGTCAGAGCGCCAGATCAAGATGCGCGGCGAGCGTCTGGGCTTGAAGGCGGAGAACCTTTACCTTCTGCCGGAGACGAATCTCGAAAGCATCTTCGGCGAGATCGAGCGGATGAAGCCGGACGTAGTGATCGTTGATTCGATTCAGACTGTCTTTTCGTCCGGGATTGAGAGCGCGCCCGGCTCCGTCTCGCAAGTCAGGGAAGTCGCGGGACAGTTCCTGCTGCTCGCCAAGAACCGCACCATCCCGGTCTTCCTCATCGGCCACGTGACGAAGGAGGGCTCAATCGCCGGACCCAAAGCCCTGGAGCATATCGTAGATACGGTGCTCTACTTCGAGGGCGAGCGCCACCATAATCATCGCATCGTGCGCGCTACGAAAAATCGCTTCGGCGCGGCCAACGAGGTCGGCGTCTTCGAGATGACGGGCGCAGGGCTCGTGGCGGTCGCCAACCCCTCGGAGATGTTCCTGCAGGAAAGGCCCAAGGGCGTCGCGGGGTCCGTCGTGACCGCCTGCATGGAGGGCACGCGCCCGGTGCTCGTGGAGATTCAGGCGCTCGTCTCCGGCTCGAAATACGAGGCCGAGAGGTACGCTAAGCGGGGAAAGTCTGAGGACGTGGCGGAGCAGTTGCGGAATATGTTTAGCGGGCGCGCAAGGCGGGTAACTCAAGGTATAGATCAGAACCGGATTGCGCTTTTGATAGCGATGCTTGAAAAGCGCATCGGATTCCCAAAGCTAAGCGACGACGTGTTCGTCAACATTGCGGGGGGGCTTGAGGTGGACGAGCCAGCAGCCGACTTAGGCGTGGTCGCGTCCATCGCGTCGAGTTGCAAGAACGCGCCCATTGACCCGCATACGGCCGTCTTCGGCGAAGTCGGCTTGACGGGCGAGGTGCGCGGCGCGATGCAGGCGCAGGCTCGGACGCGCGAGGCCCAGACGCTTGGATTCAAAAAGATTATTATGCCAGCCTCAAACACAGTTGGACTCGAACGTCTGCTGGGCCTGCGCGTCGTCGGCGTCAGGTCGGTGGAAGAGGCGTTGGATGAGCTGTTCTGAGAAATAGGTGTCGGAAGTCAAAAGAAGGTTTGAGAATAGCCCCGTCAGGGGCGGCAGAGTAAAGCCCAGGGCGTCAGCCCTGGGTCACAGCGCCGATTTGAAACGCAAGCCCGCGCGAGCGGGCGACAGCCCTTGAATTGCATGCGGGCGTTCACGGGCTGTCGCCCATTTCATGGGCTTGAATATCTTTTCCATCTGTGACCCAGGGCTCACACCCTGGGCTTTATGCTATCGCCCATTTCATGGGCTTTTTTTTTCCTGGCCGTAACCCAGGGCTTGCGCCCTGGGCTAAAATCTGCCGCCCCTGACGGGGCTTCATCATCTTTACTCTGCACGCCCGCCCTTAGAAGCGAAGCGGTCAGGAGCCTTACCCCTTCACCTTTAATGCTCGCGCGGCAGTCGCACTCAATTGCAAACCTAATAATTCCGAGTTCCGAATTCTGACTCCTGGATTCCGCTTTTCGTGCTAATATGCCTCCATTATGCGGACGAACGTTATCCTTATCAGATTAGTCTTTACAGCCATCCTGGTCACGTCGGGTTACGTCCTAGAGCCAATATCCGGTCAGTATCTAGCCTCCATAGGACTTCCTAACAAACCATGGGTTCCGAAGATCGTCTCCGCCGTCATCGCTGCATTAATCGCCGGAGCGATCATCTTCTTCGAGATACGCATCAGGCGGGCTTCACTGAAGACGCTGATCGGCGCTGCGGTCGGCTCCATCCTGGGGATCATTGGGGCCTTTCTGATCGGGTCGCTCATCAGCCGCCAGGAGTCCATGGCCGTCGCGCCGGCGACGAAGACGTTCCTGACGCTCTCGCTGACCTTCTTCATGGCTTACGTCGGGCTGATGGTCGGGGCGGCGAAGGGCGACTACCTGGACCTTTCCGCCCTGGGCGGAATCTTCAGCGACAAGACCGCGCGGCGCGACTACAAGATTCTGGATACCTCCGTCATCATTGACGGGCGCATCGCGGACGTGGCCGAGACTGGATTCCTGGGCGGCACCATCGTCATCCCGCAGTTCATCCTGCGCGAGCTGCAACAGGTCGCCGACTCGCCCGATTCCTCCAAGCGGCAACGCGGGCGGCGCGGCCTCGACATGCTCAACCGCCTCCAGAACAACAGCGCTCTCGACATCCAGATCGTCGAGACCGATTTCCCGGCTGTGCGCGAAGTTGACCTGAAGCTGATTGAACTCGGCAAACAGTTGGACGCCGTCATCGTGACCAACGACTTCAACCTGAACAAGGTCGCCCAGCTGCGCGGCGTGCAGGTCCTGAACATCAACGAGCTCGCCAACGCCCTGAAGCCTGTCGTGCTGCCGGGCGAGGCGATGCGCGTCTTCATCCTGAAGGAAGGCAAAGAGTACAACCAGGGCGTCGCCTATCTGGACGACGGTACGATGGTGGTGGTTGACAACGCGCGCAAACTGATCGGCCGCAACGCAGACATCGCCGTCACCAGCGTGCTGCAAACGACGGCCGGGAAGATGATCTTCGGTCGTCTCTGGGAAGAGTCAGGCGAGAACGGCGGCAGCAGCGAACAGCGCCTGAACGGCACCACGCGCCGCCAGGTGCGCGACATTCGCCCCGCGCCCACGCGCATCGTAGACGAAGGATGAGACTGTAGTGGTCAGTGGTCAGTGGTCAGTGGTCAGTTAAGCGACTCTTTTACTGACCACTGACCACTGACCACTGACCACTATTATGAACGTTGCTATCATCGCCGCCGCCGGGCAGGGAACGCGTGTGGGTGGGAAGCAACCCAAGCAGTTTCTTGAGATCGCGGGCACGCCCGTCATCATTCACACACTCAAAAAATTCGAGCAGTGCGCAGCGATTCACGAAGTCATCGTCGTTTTGCCCGCGCGGGACACGGCAAAGTTTCTAGCCGAGGCCGGAAAGTATCATCTCGGAAAACTCGCGCGCGTTGTTCCGGGCGGGGCGACGCGGGCCGAGTCGGTCCGGCGCGGGTTGCAGGCGGTGCGCGCCACGACAGCCGAAATCATAGCCGTACATGACGGCGTGCGCCCGTTCGTCACGCCAGACGAGATCGAGCGCACCGTGCGTGCGGCCCGTGAGAGCGGCGCGGCCGTTCTCACCGCTCCGGTCGTGGATACAATCAAGGAAATTGAAGGCGGCCGAATCCTGCGGACCATTGAGCGCACACGCCTGAGACGCGCACTCACGCCGCAGTGCTTTCGCTATGAGCTGCTGCGCCGCGCTTATGAGCAGCCCGCAGAGCTGCTCATAAGCGCGACCGACGATAGCTCTCTCGTCGAAGCGCTCGGCGTCCAGGTGGAAAGCGTCGAAGGCGACGCGCGCAATATTAAGATCACGCGCCCGGAAGACATCACGCTCGCGGAAATTCTTTTAAAAAGTCTGGAGTCCGGAGTCTAGAGTCTGGAGTCAAAAGCCAACAGCCTTTGTCCTCTGACTCCAGACTCCAGACTCCAGACTCCAGACTTATGTACAGGATCGGCATCGGACATGACACGCATCGTCTGGCGGCGGGGCGGCCGCTCGTCCTGGGAGGTGTGCTGGTCGAGTCTGAGCATGGCGCTGAGGGCCATTCGGACGCGGACGCGCTCTCGCACGCCGTGGCGGACGCCATCCTGGGCGCGTTGTGCGAGGGCGATCTGGGAGTTCATTTCCCGGACCGCGACCCCCAGTGGAAAGATGCGGACAGCCTGGACCTGCTGGCGCGCGTGATGTGGCTCGCGGGCGAGCGCGGGTTGAGCGTCGTCAACCTGGACGCGACCGTGATGCTGGAGCGCCCGCGCCTACGACCTTATGTGCTGGAGATGCGTGAGAAGCTGGCGCAGACGTTGGGGGTGGACCCGTCGTGTGTCAGCGTGAAGGCGAAGACGGGCGAGGGACTCGACGCGGTCGGGCGTGGAGAGGCCGTAACGGTGCAGGCCGTGATTCTATTGTCGCGTGCGTGAGGGGGGACGGAATTGAGACCGCAGGACGTGATCCGAAAAAAGAGGGACGGCCGAAGCCTCACGCGCGAGGAGATCGAGTTCTTCGTTGACGGCGTGACCCGCGGCCAGCTGGCCGATTATCAGGCTTCTGCGCTGTTGATGGCGATTTTCCTCAACGGCATGAGCAGGGAAGAGACTGCCTGGCTGACGAACGCCATGCTTCACTCGGGCGAGATATTGGACTTCTCGGAGATTGAGCGGCCGAAAGTTGACAAGCACTCGACGGGCGGAGTGGGCGATAAGACCTCTTTAATCCTCGCCCCGCTCGTCGCAGCCTGCGGCGCATCCGTGCCGATGATTTCGGGGCGCGGGCTGGGCCACACGGGCGGAACGCTCGATAAGCTCGAATCAATCCCTGGCTACCGCGTACATCTGGAGTTGGCGGAGTTTCGCTCCGTCCTGAAGCGTGTCGGTTTCGCCATGATGGGCCAGACCGCGGAGATTGCGCCCGCGGACAAAAAACTCTACGCCCTGCGCGACGCGACCGCCACGGTCGAAGCCATTCCCTTAATCGTCGCTTCCATTATGTCCAAAAAATTGGCGGCGGGGCTTGGCGCGCTGGTGCTCGATGTGAAAACCGGAAGCGGGGCCTTCATGTCCGATGAGAAAGATGCAACGGCGTTAGCACGCGCGCTCGTTGCGACCGGCAACTCTTGCGACGTGCGCACGGAAGCGCTTTTGACGGATATGAATCAGCCGTTGGGACGCGCCGTGGGCCACGCCATAGAGGTGCGCGAGTGCATTGACATCCTTAGAGGCGAGGCCGGCGAGGCCGCGCTGCCCGTTAAGGAGCTTTCGTTAGAGCTGGCCGCACGGATGGTCGCCCTCTCCGGCCTGGGAACCACGCTGACAGAGGCGCGCGCTGAGGTGGAGCGCGCGCTGGAGTCCGGCGCCGCGCTCGAATGCTTCCGTCAAAACGTAGAGGCCCAGGGGGGCGACCCCTCGGTCTGCGACGAGCCCGCGCGACTTCTTCCTTTGACACCGCACGAGGTTAAGGTAGAATCCACGCGCAACGGATTTGTCGCCAGGGTTGATACGGCCGAGATCGGATTCGCCATAGCCGAAATCGGCGGCGGTCGCGTTCGTATCGAAGACATCATAGACCCGGCAGTGGGGTTCGCAGCCGAAGCCAAGATCGGCGACGAGGTTAAGACGGGCGAGACTTTGGGCCTGCTCTACTGCCGCGATGAAGCCCAGGCACGGACCGCCGGAGAGCGCATCCGTGCGGCGTACCGGATAGGCGACGAACCTGTATCTGCCCCCACACTGATTAAGGAAGTTATCACATCATGAAGCCAACGCGTCTCTGGACACTTCTCGGAGCCCTCTGCGCTCTGGCTGTCGCCGTTTCAGGTCCAGCCTGCAACATGGGAGCGAGAAGCGAGGCGGATAAGAATAAAATCCACGTCGGCATCGTCTTCGACACCGGCGGCAAAGACGACCGCTCGTTCAACGCCTCCGCGTGGGAAGGCGTCAGGTGCGCGGCCACGGGCCAGCGCCCCGACGGCCAGCCGTGCAAAGATGATGCGGGGGACCCGATGCCTGCCCTGGGCATCGTGCTGCGCGATGTCGAGCCGGGCGACCCGACTTCCGTGGAGCCTGCCATCCGCGCGTTTGCCGAGCGCAATTATGATCTGGTTATCGGGGTCGGGTTTGAGCAGGTGCCCGTCGTCGAGCGCGTCGCCAAAGACTATCCGAACGTCAACTTCGTCATCATAGACGGCGAAAGCAAGCTCCCCAACGTGGCATCCCTTAAGTTCAGAGAGCACGAAGGCTCTTATCTGGTCGGAATGCTCGCGGCCATGAAATCGCGGACCGGGACCATCGGTTTCATAGGCGGAATGGACATTCCGCTGATTCACAAATTCGAGTCCGGCTATGAACAGGGCGCGCAGGCTGTCAACCCGAATATTAATGTGATCCAGAATTATGTCGGTGTGACGCCGGCTGCATGGAACAATCCGGGCCAGGGAAAGGAGCTTGCGATTGCCCAGATCGGTAAAGGCGCGGATGTTATTTTCACTGCCGCCGGCAATTCCGGCACGGGCGCATTCGATGCCATCGAACAGGCCGCGAGAGACGAGAAGGGAAATAACGTCAAGAATCTCTACGTCATCGGAGTTGACTCAAATCAGAATTACGTCAAGCCGGGCTTCTTTCTCACCAGCATGGTCAAGCGGGTTGATAACGCCGTCTATCAGATAATCAAAGAGGCTGTAAACAGGAATTCCCCCACACAGCCAACGAATGAAACAGGCGGTGATGTCAAAGCGGCGCAGGGAAGGCAGCTCGTCAGCGGCGAGTTTATTTACGGTCTTCAAAACAGTGGGGTGGGTTATGCGTTAGACCGGTACAACGAAAAGATAGTTACCCCGGAAATGCTTCAAAGGGTCGAAGAGGCAAAAAAGAAGATTATCAGCGGTGAGATTAAGGTGAAAGACATCACCGAGGCACCCGCACAATAGTGGTCAGTGGTCAGTGGTCAGTAAAAAACTGATCGTAGCTGACCACTGACCACTGACCACTGACCACTACTTCTATGCTTGAGCTGCGAAACATCACGAAGCGTTTTGGCGAAGTGCTGGCGAATGACCACGTGAACATCACTGTCCATCCGGGCACGATCCACGCCATCGTGGGCGAAAATGGTGCGGGCAAGTCAACCGCGATGCGCATCGCCTACGGGTTTTACACTGCGGATGAAGGCGAGATTCTGGTCGAAGGCACGGTTCGTCAAATCACTAATCCCCACGACGCCATCGCGCTCGGCGTCGGCATGGTGCACCAGCACTTCATGCTGGTTGAGCCAATGACCGTCGCTGAAAATATAGTTCTTGGCGCGGAGCCGGGCACCACCACCTCGCTCGATCTGAAAAAAGCCGCGCAGCGGATTCGCGCGCTCTCGGACGAGTTCAAACTCAGTATTGACCCGAACGCGATCATCGAGAACCTTTCGGTCGGGCAGCAGCAGCGCGTCGAACTGCTCAAAGCGCTCTACCGCCAAGCGCGCCTGCTGATTCTGGATGAGCCGACAGCAGTCCTGACGCCGCAGGAGGTCGAAGAGTTCTTCGCCATCCTGCGCCGGATGCGCGAGCAGGGAAAGACTGTTGTCATCATCACGCACAAGCTCTCGGAAGTTTTGGCAATCTCGGATGAGGTGACCGTGATGCGCGATGGGCGCGTCGTCGGCCAGGTCGAGACGAAGAATACGAACGCAGCCGAATTGGCGCGGATGATGGTCGGGCGCGACGTGCTCTTGAGAATCGAAAAGCCTCCCGCGAATCCCACGGACGCGGTCCTCAGCGTGCGCGGGCTTTCGATGGTCGCGAAAGACCGGAACGCGCGTCTCGATAATGTTTCGTTCGACGTGCGCGCGGGCGAAATCGTCGGCATCGCCGGAGTCGAGGGCAACGGGCAGACGGAATTGATCGAGGCGCTGGCGGGATTGATTCTGCCGCCGGCAGTCTCCGGCGTAACTGAATTCGAAGGGAAGAACATTACGGGCATGAACGCGCGACGCCGCAAAGAGCTGGGAATCGCGCACATCCCGGAGGACCGGCATCGCCGCGGTCTCCTGCTCGACTTCGATCTGGCAGAGAACTCCATCCTGGGCGTCCACTACCGGCGGCCGAGCGTCTACCTGGCGAACATCCTGTTGGACGACAAATCCATCCGGCGGCGTAGCGAGCAGGTCATCAAAGATTTCGACGTGCGTCCCCCGAACCCGGACCTGCCCGCGCGCGCTCTCTCGGGCGGCAACCAGCAGAAATTGATCATCGGGCGCGAGTTCAAGTTGAACCCGAAACTCCTGCTCGTCTCGCAGCCGACCCGCGGCGTGGACATCGGCGCCATCGAGTTCATCCACCGCAAGCTGGTTGAGCTGCGCGATGAGGGGTGCGCCGTCCTGCTCGTCTCGGCGGAGCTGGAAGAGGTGACGGCGCTGGCGGACCGTTTGCTCGTCATCTATCACGGGCGGATCGTCAGCGAAGTTGACCCGAAGACGACGACCAACGAAGAGATCGGATTGCTCATGACTGGAGGACAGAGGTAATTGCGGATTGCGGATTGCGGAATGGGGACTGAAAAACGAAAAACCTTTTTCAGTCCCCATTCCGCAATCCGCAATCCGCAATCCGCAATCGTATGAAGCTTCTGCGCGAACTACTCTTTCCGCTCATCGCCGTCGTCGCGGCTTTCATCGTCGGCGGCATCATCGTCCTTCTGATCGGCGACAATCCGATTGAAACATACAAGCTCTTGATCGGAAGCGCGCTCTCCTGGCCGGACGGCATCGGCTACACACTCTTTTACGCGACCCCCCTGATCTTTACGGGGCTGGCCGTGTCTGTCGCCTTCCGTTGCGGGCTCCTGAACATCGGCGCGGAAGGCCAGCTCTACGTCGCTGCTTTCGCGACCGCCTGGGTCGGCATCACGTTCGCGAATCTTTCCGGCTGGATTCTGATTCCCCTGGCGTGTTTGGCCGCCATCCTGAGCGGCGCGGTTTGGGGAGCGATTCCGGGCGTCCTCAAGGCCAAGTTCGGCTCGCACGAAGTTATCAACACGATCATGTTGAACTTCATAGCCATCGCGCTCGCGAGCTATCTCACACAGTATCACTACAAGGTGCCAAGCGATCCGATTATGCAGACGTTTGAGATCGGTCGGCAGGACGTGCCCGCCGGGATGGAGGCTTTGAAAGGCGTCAACGCGCACATCCCGCGATTGGGTTCGTTCATCCCGGGTTTGCCGGAGCGCATTCCGCTGAACGTCGCTTTCATCCTCGCGCTACTGGCGTGCGTGCTCGTCTATATTTTTCTGTGGCGGACCAAATGGGGCTATGAGATCCGCGCGACGGGCGCGAACCCAACGGCGGCCGAGTATGGCGGAATCTCCGTCAAGAAGCAGATTATTCTGGCGATGGCCGTCTCGGGCGCACTCGCCGGCATGGTCGGGATCAACGAAGTGCTGGGCTATCGCTATCGCTATTATCAAGGATTCTCGGCTGGCATCGGTTACGGGTTCACTGGAATCGCTGTAGCCTTGCTGGGGCGCAATCATCCCATCGGAGTGATCTTCTCGGCGCTGCTGTTCGGGGCGTTGACTCGCGGCTCCTTATTCGTGGACATTTTCACCGATAAGGTCTCAAAGGACCTGGTCCTGGTGCTGCAAGCCGTCATCATTCTCTTTGTCGCGGCGGAAGCGCTATTCCGCGGGCCATTCTCAAGATGGGGATTGTTGAAACGGTCGAAAATATGAAAGCGCTCAGCTATCAGCTATCAGCCCAAAGCTGACGGCTGATAGCTGATAGCTGATAGCTAATTGCTGATATGAGAAACATCTTCACTCTAGCGTTAATCGCCTCGGCCATTCGCCTGGCGACGCCGTTGCTGCTGGCAGCGTTGGGAGGTCTTTTCTCGGAGCGCGCCGGCATCATCAACATCGCGCTCGAAGGGCTGATGCTGGCTGGCGCGTTTACCGCAGCGACGGTCACTCACTTCATGGGGGTGTGGTTGGCGCCAGCGATTAAAAACGCCCAGGACGCTCAGCAGAACTGGAAGCTCTGGTTGCTCACGCTCATCGTGCCGCTAGTTGGCTTGCTGGCAGCGATGGTTGCCGGCCTCATTGTCGCGGCCCTGCATGCTGTGGCGTGTATCAGGTACAAGGCCGACCAGGTCGTCACAGGGACAGCCATCAATATTCTCTTTCTTGGCATCCCGGCGTTACTGAGCGGCGCGCTCTTTGAATCAACGGGTGCGACGCCGTCGGTTCCGGTTTATAATCAGCTCCCCACAATCCCCATCGTGATCGCTTTCGCGCTCGTGCCGCTGACCTGGTATGTGCTGAATCGAACGCCTTTCGGATTGCGCCTCAGAGCTGTCGGCGAGAATCCGGAGGCGGCCGATACGTCCGGCGTGAGCGTGGCGCGCGTCAGGTACACGGGCGTCCTCATTTCGGGAGCGCTCGCAGCCATCGGCGGCGCCTATCTCTCCATCGGACAGTCGTCGCTTTTCACGCGCGATATGACTTCGGGGAGGGGCTTCATCGCGCTTGCCGCACTGATCTTCGGCAAATGGAAACCGGTCCAGACGATGCTCGCGTGCCTGTTTTTCGGTTTCGCGCAGGCCGTGGCGATTCAGATGCAGGGTGTGGTGAAGATACCGGTTCAATTCATAGACATGATTCCCTACGTGTTGACGGTAATTGTTCTGGCAGGCTTCATCGGACTCTCACGCGCGCCGCGCGCGCTGGGGATTCCGTACCAGAAGGAGAAGTAAAGATTGTCTGCGAGCACTAAGACTTCCGCTTACGAACGCGTGGAACATGCGGCGCGCGAGATACGCTCGCGCTACACGGAGGAGGTACGCATAGGCTTGGTGCTCGGCAGCGGCCTCGGAGCTTTCGCCGACGAGTTGGAAGAGCCCGTGGCGGTTCCTTACGCGGAGATTCAGGGTTTCGCGCGCCCGACCGTCGAGGGGCACGCCGGGCGCCTAGTCCTGGGGAAAGTGGAAGGCGTCGCGGTCGCCGCCATGCAGGGGCGTTTCCATTTTTACGAGGGCTACGCGCTCGAAGAGGTCGTCTTCCCGGTCCGCACGTTCAGCCTGCTCGGCGTCAAGTCGCTCATCCTGACGAACGCCGCGGGCGGCATCAACGTCGAATTCAACCAGGGCGCGCTGATGATTATCTCGGACCATCTCAATCTGATGGGCATCAACCCCCTGCGGGGCCCACACGACGGGAGGTTCGGGGAGCGCTTTCCCGATATGACGGAAGTTTACGCGCGCGATTACCAGGAGTTGGCCGTCGAGGAAGCGCAAAAGATGGGATTGGAGCTGAGGCGCGGCATCTACGCCGCACTCTCCGGCCCGAGCTACGAGACGCCCGCAGAGGTCCGCATGCTGCGAATCCTGGGCGCGGACGCCGTCGGGATGAGCACCGTGCCTGAGGCTGTCGTCGCGCGCCAGATGGGGCTCAAAGTCTTAGGCATCTCCTGCATCACGAACATGGCCGCGGGCGTCGTCGGCGAGCCGATCAATCACCAGGAGGTTATAGAGACGGGCGAGCGCGTGCGCGAAACCTTCAAGGAGCTTTTGCGGCGCGTCATCCCAAAACTAACGTGAGTCTGGAGTCTGGAGTCAAATAAAACTTCAGCTTCTGACTCCAGACTCCAGACTCCAGACTCCAGACTATGATAATTGGTATCTGCGGCGGCACGGGGTCAGGCAAGACGACGGTCGCCAATCGCATTCTCGAATCGGTCAGCGCCAGCGAAGTCGTTTTCATCCAGCAGGACTCCTATTACCGTAATTTGAAGGACCTGCCGCTTGATTATCGTAACGCGGTCAATTTCGACCACCCGGACGCGCTGGACAACGACCTGCTCGTCCATCATATTAGAAAACTGAAAGCGGGCGGGGCGGTCGAGCTGCCGATCTATGATTTCAGGACGCATACGCGTGTGGGCGAGACCGTTCTGATCGAGCCGAAGCCGATAGTGATCATCGAAGGCATCCTGATTTTCGCCGACCCGCGCCTGCTCGAACAGATGGACATCAAAGTCTTCGTGGACACGCCGGATGATATACGTTTCATCCGCCGCCTGCGCCGCGACATCGCGGAGCGCGGCAGGACCCTTGAATCAGTCATCGAGCAATACCTGGCTACGGTCCGCCCGATGCACATGCAGTTCGTCGAGCCGTCGAAGCGTTTCGCGGACGTGATCATCCCGGAAGGCGGGCACAACCTGGTCAGCATTGATCTCATCAGCGGAAAGATCCGCGAGCGGCTCTCGAACGCTTTGACCACGAGCGGAGGGAAGGTTTGAGCGAAGGGGAGATTCAAAAACTTGTGGAGGCGGCAAGGCGCGCTCGCGATTGTTCGCTGTCGCCGTTCTCGAATTTCTGCGTCGGCGCTGCCCTTGAAACCATTGACGGTAAAATCTACACCGGCTGCAACATCGAGAGCGCCAGCTACGGCCTGACGGTCTGCGCCGAGCGCGTCGCCATTTGGAAAGCCCTGTCGGAAGGCGAAAGAAATTTCAAGGGGTTAGCGGTCGTCGTTGACACAGACCCGCTGACTCCGCCGTGCGGGACCTGCCGTCAGATCATCTGGGAATTCTGCCGCAACGCGACGATCATTCTCGCTAACATGGAAGACAAGACGGAGATGGTAGAGATGAAGGCGCTTTTGCCGCGCGCTTTCGACGCCAGATTCCTGACGGATACCGGAAAGAAAAAATAAGGACGCAGAAACGAGTTGCGCCAATTTCAAGCTCCGTAGGAGCGAGATGTTTATAGTTTCCAGCGCGTCACTCTTCTCTAGCTCCGTCAGGAGCGTAATGTAAATGCTGGAACATTCCGCTCCTGACGGAGCTTGGAATACTTTTTAACTTGCGGGCTATAAACATCTCGCTCCTACGGAGCTATAGACACTAAGATGAAACTTACGCGATTCGTCATCACCTTCTTGCTTATGGCTTCCCTGACAACACCACAGACTGCTTCCGCGCAACGCAAGGGGCGAGCGAAAGCTACGAACGTTGACATCATTGTGCGCGGCGGGACCATCGTCACGATGGACGATCAAAGGCGGGTCATCGAAGACGGCGCAATCGCCATTCGCGGCGGGCGCGTCGTCGCCGTGGGCAAGAGCGCCGAGATTGGGTCCAAATATACCGCGCGAGAGACGATAGACGCGCGCGGCAAGGTCGTCATCCCAGGCCTCATCAACGGGCACACGCACATTCCCATGACGCTCTTTCGCGGCCTGGCGGACGATCTGGACCTCAACGAATGGCTGACGAAGTACATCTTTCCGGCCGAAGCGAAGAACGTCACGGAGGAGTTCGTGCGTGTCGGCACACGCCTCGGCCTCGCAGAGATGATTCGCGGGGGGACGACGACCTACTGCGACATGTATTACTTCGAGGACGCCATCGCGGATGAAACTTCAAGAGCGGGAGTGCGCGGCGTGCTCGGCGAGACGGTGATAGATTTCCCTGTCGCCGACAACAAGACCTGGCCGGAGGCCATGGCCTACACGGAAAAGTACATCAAAAAGTGGAAAGGGAATGCGCTCATCACGCCGGCCATCGCACCTCACGCGCCCTACACCGTCTCCGAAGAACATCTCAAAGCCGTGCGCGCTCTGTCGGACCGTTTGGGTGCGCCCATCGTGACGCACGTTGCGGAGACGCGCAAAGAGGTTGAGGACATCACGCGCACGCACGGCGCTTCTCCGGTGGATTACCTGGCCCGCATAGGGTTTTTGAGTAACCGGGTCATCGCCGCGCACATGGTACACCCGAGCCCGGAAGAGATTGCGGTCCTGAAACGCCTGGGCGTCGGCGTCGTCCACAACCCGCAGTCGAACATGAAACTCGCCTCCGGCATCGCGCCCGTTCCGCAAATGCTCCGGTCCGATCTCGATCTGGGTCTGGGGACGGATGGGGCGGCCTCGAACAACGACCTGAACATGTGGGAGGAGATTGACACGACCGCCAAACTGCACAAGGTCTTTACGATGGACCCGAAAGTGGTCTCCGCGGAGCAGGCTTTCGAGATGGCGACCATACGGGGCGCGCGCGCGCTTCACCTGGAGCGCGAGATCGGCTCAATCGAAAAAGGGAAGCGCGCAGACATAGTGATCGTTGACCTGGACGACCTCAGCCAGACGCCGCTTTATAACATCTATTCGCACCTGGTTTATGCGACGAAGGCGGACGATGTACGGACGGTCATTATCGAGGGCAGGGTCATAATGCGCGACCGGAGGTTGCTAACTTTGGACGAACAGGATATAAAGGCACGCGCAAAAGTCTTTCGCGAGCAGATTATCAAGAGTCTCGCGCCATCCAGCACCCAAGCAGGGAAAAATTCAACCGGCGGACTTGCCCAAAACCCGCCGAACAGGCCATAATACGGGTCACAATCGAGGATTTGGTTGTACCCGTAAGCGAGCCCAGATCGAGCTCGCTTAAGTTTTTTATGGAGTTTACGAAGTGAAGGAAAAAAGAACCCCCTATGCCGCCGCATTGATTAACAGCCTGATTCTGGTTTTCGCCTTGATGGCGACCGCTTCCGCTCAATCCGTCGTGCAGTCCTCGGCGCCCGCCCCGGACGCCGGACAGCAGCGCCTCAAGCGCGCCCGGGTTCTAGTAGCCGCGCACCAGCTGGAGGCCGCCACGACCGAGCTCAATGCAATCCGCAACACGACGACGGACGATGCCGTGCGCGACGTGGCGCGTATTATGCTCATGAGCATCTTTCTGGAAGAGGCCGATTATATGCGCGCGCAGTCGCTGCTCGATGAGACTTATAAGCTGCGCAAGGCAGGAGACGAGAACTCGACCCGCACCTATTTCGCGCTCGCCGGTCAGGTCGTCAACGGGTCGCGCGGCCATCTCAACCGCTACCGCTCCTTCGGCATCGACATCGCTGACAAACAGTTGCCGGCGGAAGCCGTCAGCGATCTGGATCACATACGGATGCTGCTTGAGCGCGTTGCAGAGCAGGCGCGTGAGATGAGCGGTCAGGACGGAAAGAGTTTTGACGCCCTCGGGTTGCTCGAAGAGGCCGCTACCCTGCGCGTGACGCTTGCGCGGAATAAGCAGGAACGCACCCAATGGCAGCGCGAGTGCGCGGACGTGCGGCAAAAGCTCGCCGCTTCCGAAACGCGCATCGCCTCAGCTCTCGGGATGCCCGCCAGAATTGGCTCTGCGCCGAACGCTGCCACACCGTCTGCCGCTTCCAAGTCGTCTTCTCCAAACCACACCAGCAACACCGGCCCTAGAAAGAGCACGGAGAATTCCACGACAGCTCCCGCCACGCAAGGTAATGCTTCGAACGACGGCCAGCTTGTGAAAGCTGCTGCGGACGGAAAGCCTGCGGACGTCGGGTCTGTGATTGACAGGGCGACGCAGAGAGTGAACCCGTCCTACCCACAGACGGCGAAGATGGCGCGCATCACGGGCGTCGTAACTGTCTATCTGGAGATAGATGAAAAAGGCGTTGTGACGACAGTTCACCGCACGAACGGCCCGCAACTTCTGAAGCAGGCGGCGGAAGAAGCCGCGCGCCGCTGGAAATTCCGGCCCACACTCATTAACGGTCAACCTGTCCGTGTCTTAGGGTTTATTAATTTCAACTTTACGCTGTAAGGCGCGCGACGCGCGCCCCCAAGTCTTCTTTCGGGGGCTTTCCGACAGGTCCTGTGAAGCTCCCCACGAAAGGAGATGTGCCACCATCTGCTCGACGTGGGGCTCTGTAGTATCTTTTCATCCCAATCTACGCGTCCGGGCACCTGCCTTAATCTTTCCGTCTCAAACCCTCTGGCTTAACCAGCGGCGCGTCCAGGTGCTCGCCGATTTCGGCAAGGATGAAGGGCTTGACGCCTGGACGGCCCGTCAGGCTTAACCAGAGCGACCCGCCTTCCGCTTCGACTTCGAGATTAAAGCCGAAGAACGGACAGCAGAGCCTTTCAAGCTCTATGAACTCTGCGGCATGGACGAGCGCGCCCGGCTCCCCGGGCAACTGAAAGGCATATCCGTTATTAAGTTCTCGAACGCTCAAGACCTTTTGAAATAGCTGGCTTATCGTCGTCAGATGCACCCCTCTTTTCTCAGGCTCAATCGCGCCCATATCACACGCGAAAGGCGACTCCTTTAACGCGTCCCTCACGTCCGTCATAGTTAAGAATCCTCCGAAGTTTCAACCGGCAAAGCGCGCGAAAGACCGGCCTTCATGACCTTACACTTTCCGCCCGATGCTCGCGTCGCGTATGTCTCGTTCCGCACCTATGCTTTGGTGCGGGTCCGTCAGATCAGCCTGTTGCTCGAATCGTTCATAAAGAGTATGGCTCGTCACCGGCACGCCCTCAAGCGCGCGCGCCAGGGCGATGCCGCCCCACACGGCCGCAAAACCAACGACGACGCTGAGGACGACGTTCAGCACTGCGAGCATAACGGCCCTCGCCTCAATGAGCCTTATTGTCTCATATTCGAAGGTCGAGAACGTCGTGTACGCTCCGACGAAGCCGACGGCGACGGCCAGACGCAAATGCGGACTTAACTGAATACGCTCGGTCGCGAGCGTAAGAAAAAAGCCGATAATGAACGAGCCCGAGACGTTGATGATGAAAGTCGCCGTCGGAAAAGGGGCGGCGATGCGTGACAGAAGCGTGCCGCCCAGAAAGTAGCGCAGGCAAGCGCCGAGCGCGCCGCCAGCCGCCACCGCCAGATAATCCGTAAATGTTTTCATGCGCACCTTTCAATGCAAAAACTCCTGACCATTTCGCAAGCGAGGCGCTTGAATGATCAGGAGTCATCAGCCCTTTCGGGGCGGTTATACGGCGAACTCCATCGCCTTAAACGTTCCGTGGAATCTTATCAGAAGTGGTGCCAGGTCTGCGACCCGCGCGAGCGGCCATCCCGCCCGTTGAAAAGCTCCGGGAGAACTTATTTCTTTCATTTTCGACCCTTTATCTAATCTTGACTAAAAAGTAAGGTATGTTACAATGGCCCCGAATCTGTTAGTGAAAAGGGTCTTAAGGAGCTTTTTCGAAGATGAAGGTTTCGGCTCAGGAAGAGTATGGATTACGTTGTCTGGTGCAACTCGCCCACCTGGGAGAGGGAGAGTCGCTGACGCTTTCGCAGATGGCCAAGCGCGAGGGGATTTCCGTCGCCAACGCAGGGAAGTTGCTCTGGATTCTGAATAAGGCGGGGCTGGTTCAATCCACGCGCGGCACGCGCGGGGGCTATCAACTGGCGCGCCCGGCCTCGGAGATTCGCCTGAGCGAGATCATCAAGGTCCTGGACGCGGACGAGGTCGAGGCACACTGCAAGAGCTATACGGGAGTGTTGGAGGTTTGCGTCCATACGAGCGATTGCGGCATTCGCCCCGTAATCATGGGGCTGCATGAGATCGTCCAAAACGCTCTTTCGGAAGTTACGCTCGCGCAGCTAGTGGGCACAGAGGCTAACGTGGATGCGACGCTGCACCAGATTCAAAGATTACAGGCGCGCATGAGTCCGACGCCGAGAAGCGCGTAAGCGGGGCGCCGGGCGAACATAAAAGGAAACCAGGATGAGCACGATAGAGGTTCTGACAAACAAGGAATACAAGTACGGCTTCGTCACGGACATCGAGTCCGAGACGATTCCGCGCGGGTTAAACGAGGAGACTATTCGGCTGATCTCCGCGAAGAAAGGCGAGCCGGAATGGATGCTCGAATTCCGCCTGAAAGCGTATCGCCACTGGCTGACGATGAAGGAGCCGAAAAACTGGCCGAACATCACCTATCCGGAAGTCAATTATCAGGACATCATTTATTACAGCGCGCCCAAGCAGAAGGCAAAGAAAGCCAGCCTCGACGAAGTTGACCCTGAGCTTTTGAGGACCTTCGAGAAGCTCGGGATTCCTCTACAGGAGCAGAAACAACTGGCGAACGTCGCCGTGGACGCGGTCTTCGATTCGGTCTCCGTGGCGACGACTTACAAAGAGAAGTTAAAGAAGGCTGGGGTCATCTTCTGCTCTTTCTCGGAGGCTGTGCAGGAGTACCCAGAGCTGGTCCGCAAGTACATCGGCTCGGTGGTTCCGACAAATGACAACTATTTCGCGGCCCTCAACAGCGCGGTTTTCACGGATGGCTCGTTCTGTTTTATCCCGAAGGGCGTGCGCTGCCCTATGGAGCTGTCAACCTACTTCCGCATTAATAATTCCGAATCCGGGCAGTTCGAACGTACTCTGATCGTGGCGGAAGAGGGCGCGTACGTCTCTTATCTCGAAGGTTGTCATCCAGCGGGTGAGCAGGTGCTGACGGCTAAAGGTTGGAGAAACATTGAGAGCTTGAAAGCCGGCGATACAGTTTATGACCACACAGGGCGGCTTCGGAAAGTACGTGCGGCTATGGTGCGCCGTCACAAGGGCGAGATGATTACGATTCGACCCGTTTCGCGCTACAACGAATTTCGCCTCACGCCGGAGCATCCCGTCTACGCCATCAAACGTGCCGACGTAGTAAAGCGCCAACCGCGCAAAGATGGCTGGCTACCGGAGGCTGACACGGACTTGTTGCTCGGGGCCGAGCCGCGTTGGATCAAGGCGGGTGAACTCGGCAAAGGCGACTTTGTGTTGGTGCCTAAGTTGACTCGCCCAGACTCGTCAGCTTTCACAAATGAGGAGTTGGAACTGCTTGGTTATTATTTGGCCGAAGGCAGCACCTATTTTAACCAAGCCAATAAGCAATACACGAATCAGTTTTCGCTCGGCTTGCACGAGACGGGTTTAATCAAGCGTGTCCGCGCTTTGGTCGAACAAGTCACTGGCAAACGTGCTTACCTGACCGAGCAACCCGACCGCAACGGCGCGGGGATCTCTTTCTACTCCGCCGAATACTCCGACTGGTTCACGCGGCACTGTGGTAGAGGCGCGACGACGAAGGTTCTAAGCGAAGAATTGATGAACCTTCCGCCGCAACAAATCAAAATCTTTCTCGATGCGTACTTGGCGGGCGACGGTAATGTTTGCGCCAACGGAAATTCTCGTATGGTGCGATTCTGCACGGGCTCGGAAACATTGGCACGCCAACTCCAAATGTTGCTCAACAGGTTGGACGTTCACGCCTGGATTCAAGTACGCCCCGGCGGCGACGCTAAATTCTCGAACCAGAGCGAGCGAGTCATACACCGCCAGCCGCTTTATCATGTCGGCTATGCGGAAAATAAAAAGTGGGACATGATCCGCGAAACCGAGATGCACTTTATCGTGCCGATTCGTGAAGTCACGCGCGAGCCTTACGACGATCTGGTTTTCAATATTGACGTTGACGAAACGCACAGTTATTTAGTGCGAGGCATAGCGGTTCACAATTGTACAGCCCCGAAGTTCGACAAGAACCAGTTGCACGCGGCCGTGGTCGAACTCGTCGCGTTTGACGACGCGGAGATTAAGTATTCGACGGTCCAGAACTGGTACGCCGGGGACGAGGAAGGGAAGGGCGGCATTTACAACTTCGTCACGAAGCGCGGCAAGTGCGCCGGGCGAAATTCAAAGATTTCCTGGACTCAGGTCGAGACCGGGTCGGCGATCACCTGGAAGTATCCGTCCTGCATTTTGCAGGGCGATAATTCCATAGGCGAGTTCTACTCCGTCGCGCTGACGAATCACGCGCAACAGGCCGACACCGGCACCAAGATGATTCACCTGGGCAAGAACACGCGCTCGACCATCATCTCCAAAGGGATTTCCGCAGGGCGCTCGAACAACTCCTACCGGGGTCTCGTGAAAGTCATGCCGAAGGCGGAAGGCGCGCGCAACTATACGCAGTGCGACTCGATGCTCATCGGCTCGCGTTGCGGCGCGAACACGTTCCCCTACATCGAGGTGATGAACAACACTTCGAAGGTCGAGCACGAGGCGTCCACCTCGAAGATCAGCGAGGAGCAGTTGTTCTACTTGCAGCAGCGGGGCATCTCGCAGGAAGACGCCGTCAGCCTGATCATCAACGGCTTCTGTAAAGACGTCTTCCTACAACTCCCGATGGAGTTCGCGGTCGAGGCCACGCGCCTGCTCGGTCTGAAGCTTGAGGGAAGTGTGGGATAAAAGCAGGGGTCGGGTGTCGGGGGCCGGGGGCCGGTTGCAAAGATTGTTGACCGACCCCTGACTCCCGACCCCTGTCCCCAAAAATTTTCGGAGAAAATTTTTTCATGTTAGAGATTCGAAATTTACATGCTGCGATTGACGGCAATGAGATCCTGAAGGGAATCAATCTCACGATCAAGAAGGGCGAGGTCCACGCCATCATGGGGCCGAACGGCTCCGGAAAGTCCACGCTCGCCAAAGTCCTCGCGGGGCATCCCGCGTATGAAGTGACAGAGGGCGAGGTTCTCTTTGAGGGAAAGAATTTGCTGGAGGTCGCGCCGGACGAGCGCGCGCGCGAAGGCATCTTCCTGGCGTTTCAGTATCCGATTGAAGTGCCGGGCGTCTCAAACGCGCAGTTTCTGCGCCTCGCCTACAACGAAAAGCGCAAGCACCTGGGCGAAGAGGAACTGGACCCGCTGGAGTTCAAAGATTTGCTGAAAGAGCGCGCCCGAATCGTCGAGATGGAGGCGAGCTTCATGACGCGCGCCGTCAACGAGGGCTTTTCGGGCGGCGAGAAAAAACGGAACGAGATTCTACAGATGGCCGTGCTGGAGCCGAAGCTCGCCATCCTGGACGAGACGGACTCCGGGCTGGACATAGACGCGCTGCGCATCGTCGCCGGGGGCGTCAACAAGCTACGGACCAGCGAGAACGCGATCATCCTCGTCACGCACTACCAGCGTCTTCTCAACTACATCGTGCCAGACTTCGTTCACGTGCTGGCCGGAGGGCGCATCGTTCGCGAGGGCGGCAAAGAGCTGGCGCTGGAATTGGAAGAGAAGGGTTACGACTGGATTAAAGCGCAGGCGGCTGGCAGTACCAACGCCAGCGCCCCGCAGATAAGTTAATAAAGATGGTTTCTCAAGTTATCAAAGAGCAGAACCCTTATGCGGCGTCTTTCAGCGCTCTCAGAGAGAGTGCGGGCAGACCGTCCTGGGTCGAGCGTTTACGCGAAGACGCTTTCACGCGCTTCGAAGCTCTGGGTTTCCCGACGACCCGTGAGGAAGAATGGAAATATACGAACGTCGCGCAGATTGCCAAATCGAGGTTTGAGGCGGCGACTGAGAGTGGCACGACATCCAGCGCTTCCGAATTGAAGTCGCTCGTATATGAAGAGGCGCGGGACAGTCAACTGGTTTTCGTCAACGGATTCTACCGCCCGGATCTGTCTTCCACAAAGGCGCTGCCCGCAGGCGTCGTCGCCGCGGACATTTCCGAAGCGCTGAAGGATGATGATTCCGCCGAAATCTTGCGCCGGCAGCTTGCGCGAACCTTTAATGATGGCGAGAACGCCTTTGAGGCTTTGAACACAGCTTTTCTGGCAGGCGGAGCATTCCTTTTCATCCCGAAAGGCGTCGTGGTGGATGCGCCGGTCCATTTCCTTTTCGTCTCGGACGCCGAGCGCGCGCAAACTTTCTCCACGCCGCGCGTGCTGGTCGTGGCCGAACGTGCGAGCGCGGCGACTGTCATCGAAAGCTACGCGAGCGCGACGGGTGACGATGCCTATTTCACGAACGCCGTGGTGGAGATAGTGCTCGCAGAGGGCGCCAGTCTCGTCCATTACAAGCTGCAACGCGAGAGCGCGGCGGCCTTTCACGTGGCGAGCACCCGCGCCAGCCTCGGGCGCGACAGCCTCTACAACTCGACGACCGTGACGCTCGGCGCGCGGCTCTCACGTCACAACATCAGCATCAATTTGGACGAAGAGGGCGCTCAGTGCTGGGTTGACGGACTCTACATGGTCGGCGACGGGCAGCACGCCGACACGCATTCGCTGATAGATCATCGGCAGCCACATTGTGCGAGCCGCCAGCTCTATAAAGGCATTCTCGATGGCAAGTCGCGCGCGGTCTTCAACGGCAAAGTCTTTGTGCGCGAGGGAGCGCAGGGGACCGACGCGACGCAGACGAACAGGAACCTTTTGCTCTCGGATGAAGCGCGCGTTGACACCAAGCCGCAGCTGGAGATTTTCGCAGACGACGTAAAATGCGCGCACGGCGCGACGGTCGGGCAGCTCGAAGAGGAAGAGCTCTTCTATCTCGTGAGCCGCGGCCTGCACCCGGACCTCGCGCGCAACCTTCTGACCTACGGATTCGCCGAAGAGGTGATTGACAAGATCAAGATCGAATCCATCAAAGCGCAGCTGGACGAAGCAGTCTTAAACCAACTGCACGCCAGCCTGGAAGTGTAAAAGCAGTTATGGCAGCGACGGAGAAAATATTGGAGAAGGAACCGGCAACTGACGCCGCGTGGGATGTCGAGCGCATCCGCGAGGATTTCCCTGTGCTCCGGCAGACCGTGAACGGGAAGCCGCTCGTCTATCTGGACAACGCAGCGTCTTCGCAGGTGCCGCAGATCGTCATTGATCGCGGCAGCAACTATCTCGAACAGGAGCACTCGAATATCCACCGTGGGGTGCATTACCTGAGCCAGCGCGCGACGACCGCTTACGAGGGGGCGCGCGAAAAGGTCCGGCGCTTTATCAACGCGCGTGAAGCCAGGGAATGCATCTTCGTGCGTGGCGCGACCGAAGGCATCAACCTGGTGATGCACGGCTACGGCCGCAAGTTCGTAAGCGAGGGCGACGAGGTCATCATCTCGGCGATGGAGCACCACGCGAACATCGTCCCCTGGCAGATGCTCTGCGAGGAGAAGGGCGCGCGCCTGCGCGTCATCCCGATGAACGATGCGGGCGAGCTACTGCTGGACGAGTACGACGCGCTGCTCAGCGAGCGGACCAGGATCGTTGCCGTCACGCACATCTCGAACTCAATCGGCACAATCAACCCCATCAAGGAGATTATCGAGCGCGCGCACAAGTATGGCGTGCCCGTGTTGATTGACGGTGCGCAGGGTATCGTTCACCTTCCCATTGACGTGCAGGATCTGGATTGCGACTTTTACGCCTTCTCGGGCCACAAGATGTTTGCGCCGACTGGGAGCGGCGTGGTTTACGGCAAGGCTGAAATCCTGGAGAAGATGAACCCGTTTCAGGGCGGCGGCGACATGATTCGCACAGTGACATTCGAGAAGACGACTTATGCGGGGCTGCCGAATAAGCTTGAGGCAGGGACCCCTGCCATCGCTTCGCAGATTGGCCTGGGCGCGTCCATAGATTACCTGAACAGCATCGGGCGCGAGCGGGCTTTAGCTTACGAGCAGGAGCTTCTGGAGTACGCGACCGAAAAGATCAGCCGCATCGAAGGCGTCCGCATCATCGGAACGGCGCGCGAGAAGGCGAGCGTGCTCTCTTTCGTCATTGACGAGGTCCACCCGCACGACATCGGCACGATCCTGGATCAGGAAGGAATCGCGGTGCGCGCCGGGCACCACTGCGCGCAGCCCGTGATGCAGCGTTTCAAAGTCCCGGCGACCGCACGCGCCTCATTCGCTTTCTACAACACGAAGCAGGAGATTGACACGCTCGTCCGCGCGATTGAAAGGGTGATAGAGGTTTTTTCGTAAATCGTGAATCGTAAATCGTGAATAGATGAAAAACACGATTTACGATTCACGATTTACGATTCACGAATATATGTCTGAACTAAGTGAGCTTTACCAGCAGGTCATCCTGGACCACAACAAGAAGCCGCGTAACTTCCGCAAGCTCGAAGAGGCCAATCGTACGGCCGAAGGCTACAACCCGCTGTGCGGCGACCAACTGACGGTTTACATGCGGCTTGAGGACGAGGTCGTCAAAGACGTGAGCTTTGAGGGTTCGGGGTGTGCCATCTCGAAGGCCGCGGCGAGCATGATGACGCAGAGCGTCAAGGGGAAGACAAAGCAGGAGGCGGAGACTCTCTTCAACGAGTTTCACAGGATGGTGACGGGCGAGCTTGACGAAGAAGCAGAGCCTCACCACCTGGGTCGGTTGACGATCTTCGCAGGGGTGCGCGACTTCCCGGCGCGCGTCAAGTGCGCGAGCCTTTCGTGGCACACCATGCACGCCGCGCTCAACAATCAAGAGACTACCTCGACCGAAGGGAACTACGACCCCGCCGAAGAAGGGATTACTGGCCGAAGCGTTGGCGGTACTCCGCAGAGTTCATAAAGCCGTTGATCATCACGCGGTAGTCCCCGCCGTTCTCATTCATAATCCGAATCCATTCGAGATAAAGAATATCCGGGTCACGTCTCAAATAACCGAAGTACTGCATCACGACGAACGCCTCGTTGTAATACTTCTGATAGACTTCGGCGCTATCCACCAATCCGCGCAGGACATCCGCTCGTGTCAGAGTACCACCTGTCAGGCCGTTAATCCAGAAGCCTCTGGTCGGGTGGTTCGGCAACCCTACCGTTTGCAGCAGGGCATCCACATACGCGGTCGGGTCTGTCAGCGAGCCATACTTCGTCTGAAAATCCGGCCGCGACATGAACTCCTGAACGAAGGCCGCCTTGTTTGCTTCCAGTTGCTCGGGGCTTAAGAAACCGCTGACCCTGGGGAAGTCGGACATGAACTCCGGGTAGTGTGGAATCTTGCCCACAGCCGAATAGAATCTGTAAATGAAATACCCTCTTGACTGGAATTCCTCCGAGCGGAAGAAGGCCGACGAGACTTCGATCCGATCACAGGGCGGCTGAACGGTGGTCCCGCAATTGTTGAGGATGTTCTGCCAGGCTGCTAAGCCATCAGGGTCTGGCTCTCGCCCGAGGAAGTCTATGTAATGTTGACGGACGAAGAATGGGGTCTGGTCTATGGGGTTTTGTGCGCCTCCGCTGTCATTATCCAGAATCGTGATGTTGGCAGTGGCCTGCGTGCCCAGCGCGCCGCCCAGCGCATTCTTTAAGGTCAGCGTGAAAATTTCGTTTCCTTCGACATAGGCATCGTCCACAACGGGAATGAAGATGGTCTTCGCGCTTTCCCCCGCGACGAAGTTCAGCGTGCCCGCGACCGAGGCATAGTCGCAGCGCTCTGACGCCGTCCCGTGCGCTTCGGCGCACGGCGTCAGACCCGCCGTGTCGCTTGAGTAGTAATCAACCGTCACAGCCTGAGACAGGTCGCCCGTGCGGCTGACCGTCACGGTGGCGCGCGAAGCGTTTTCGGCGACATTGTAGTTCGCGGCGCTGAAGAAAAGCCTTCCGTCGGCGTTAGCCTCTATGATGTTCTGTATGTTCTCCGGGACGTTGGAGAAGAAGTTGTAGCCGGTCAGAGCCTCGACCTCGTCCACGCTGACGACGTAATTCCTCCAATCAGGGTTGACGCCCTGCTCGTTGGGAACGATGACGGCGATGGTCCTCGTCTGGCTGGTAACTCTGGCGACATCGTCCCCGCTCGCTGCTGGAAGAACAAGGATGACCTTCCAGGTCTTCGCAGGGACGACGACGCGCCCCTGATCCACCGTCGTCAGGAAGCCGTTGCGGCCCGTCCCGCCCTGCCCGTGGCCGCCTGAGATGATGTAAAGCTCGTTGCCCTGTCCGACCAGCGTGCGCGAATAGCTTTCGAGCCCTTCCCATGTGTTCTGATTGTTGTCGGAGGCTTGCGGGACCATGTTGGTCATCACAAACGTCGCCGAGTTCTCCTCAAACGAGAAGGTTCTATCTCCTGAAGGCGTCATGTGGCCGCGATCAAAGCCTGAGCCGGAGTAGCTGTTTTCGTTGACGTGATACCAGTCGGCCGGGAGGCTCGTGTCTGCGCGGTAAGTCTCTGTGCGCGTCTGCGAGCCGAGCCAGGAGCTGTCCAGGTGCCAGCTCGTCCAGTTCGGTATCGCACGGCTCCTGTTGTACGAGAGAGCATACTCCGGCTTCTTCATCAGGTAGTTGTTCTCGTTCTGGACGTCTGCCGTAGCGCCGGTCGGATTGCCCATCACGAGGTGCTGGTCCGGATCGCGTGTGCTGCCTGTGGTCGTGAACGTCCAGGTGTAGTCGGCCGCCATCTGATCCGGCGGGTCGTTAGCGTCCTGGTCCGAAACGAGGGGCGCGATGATTTTGACAGTACACTGCTCGCCGACCGTGAAATTCACGGTCGGGTCGAGAGTGAAGTTCGTGGGGCCGCCTGAAACTGTGGCCGCGTGGCCCCCGCTCGTCTGGCAGTTGATGGTGTACCACAGGCCGCTCAGGTTCACGGGCTCGCTGAAGTTGACGACGATGTCGGCGTTGAGGAGAACCTCAGTGCCGTTTGGTCCGGGCGTCGTGCTTGAGACAAAGGGAGCCGCGTCTCCGCTGGATGAATGCGGCGTGATCGAGAAATCGTCAATCGCGAGGCCGTCGTCCGCGCTTGAGGCGTCCAGATCCGTCCAGCGAATGAAGAAACTCGCCCCATTCGGGATGCTCAGGTTTGAGATGGTTGTGCTCACAGTTGCGCGGTTGGCTGCCAGATTCCCGTTCAGCGCCCCGGCCGTGCCCGTTGAGTTCGGACTCGAAAAATCGAGACTACTCACCCCCGTAAAAGTTCCGCTGGTCAAGCTCGTGGCGTCTGTGCTGAGCTGGAAAACCAGGCGGTCAACGGTGGGGGGCGTTGTTCTGTTCGCGGCGCCCAGCCGCCACTGCTCGCCGGTGTAGGAAAGGTCCAGGCTGGTGATGGTCGAGCCCGTGTTGTTTGTGAATTTCGCCCCGATGACGGGAGTGAGCGAGCCGCTGAGCAGTGTGCCGAAAGCGCGCTCGACGCTGCCGGACTCGCCGAAGCTGTAGATGTCGCCAGAGTTGGATGAGCCTGTGCCGGCAGTGTAGAGGGTGTTGGCGTTGGTCCCTGTCTCGTCGAAATACCAGCCCGTCGGGAGTGCGCCGGATGTCCCTGTATTCGCGAGGGTGTTGAAATCCTGTGTGTAAACAGAGCCGCTGGCGTTGAGGCTGATACTGCCGGACCCTGTCGTCAACGCGCGCGCCACCGGAACGACGAAGACAAGATGCTGGAGGAATAAGAGAGCCGTGATGGCCAGCGAAAGAGAACGGCGAAACAGACGGCTATGCTTCGATCTCAGGGTGGAAGACGGCATGAAGCATCCTTCGGAATACGGCTTTTGATTCCGTTAAAATTGAGACACCCTCAAGGGAGGTTGCAGGCGGGGTCCAGGAATGTTTTTACCAGCCGGACCAGCGCGGGTCAAGTTGCGCGGAATTAATGAGTTTAAGTTCTCAAAGGAAAAGGGCGGACGCGTACGCGTCCGCCCTTTTCCTTTGAGAACTGCTCGGAAATGTCTGGTCGCGGAAATTGTTGAGGACCGGGTTTTGAGCTTAACCCCGGTCCTCATCCGGCCGCGTTATTTATTACCCTTCGGCACGGTCACAGTCACCTGCTTGGTCGAGCTGCCGCCTGCGCTGTCAGTCGCAGTGATGGTGATGGTGTAGATACGACCATTGCCGCTGCCCGAACGCTCGGCGCGCAGGCGAACGTGATGCTCGTCCACGACCTCCCAGTCAGGCGCTGTGTCGCCGTCGCCCGTGCCGTTGATAGGCTCGTTGCTTGTGACGCTGAGCGCGGTCGTCGTCGTCCCGCAGTTGTCCGTCACGTTGTAGCTGACCGTGACATCAACCATCTTGTGGTTTGGCGACGACAGAGTCGGCTTATCAACTGCCTCCCCCGAAATCACCGGGGCCGAGTTCGAGGCCGTGATGGTCTCGTCCTCGGAATTGTTGTCCGTGTCCGGGTCTCCCGTGTTGGAGCTGACCGACGCCGTGTTCGTGATGAGTGTGCCGTCGGCCACTTCACAATTGACAGTGGCGACGAGCGTGATGGTCGCAGACGCTCCAGAAGCGAGCGAGGAGAAACTCACGGTGCGGTTATTGCCCGAACCGCCGCAGACGCCTCCGCCAGTTGAGTTGCAGGATACGAAAGTGACTCCTGACGGCAGGTTGTCCGTGACGACGACCGATTGCGCCGGGGAGACACCGTTGTTGGTGACATTGATCGTGTAAGTCACATCCGAGCCCGTCGTAATCGTCCCGGACGAGGCCGACTTGGTTATCGCCAGGTCCGCAGAAGGCGGCGGGAACCGGAAGTAAGCGACCGGCATGTCGTGGTCCGAGTTGCGCTCGGGGCGACTCGCATCGCCTGCGAAAGTTGCGCCCTCCGGAAAGTCAGAGTTGTTGCGGGCAACGGCATAGCGCTGGAGGTACGAGTGAGCCACGTCGTTGACGATGACGTGGTCGAGAGCCTGCGGCGTTCCCTCGAAGACGAAGCTGTAACGCTGGTCGGCGGGCAACTCGTCCGTCAGGTTGAAGAAGTCCGGGCTGACCAGGTCGGGACTCGCGTCAACGACCATTTCATCGTCCGCCGTCGGCGTACCTTTGATGGTTGCAACTGGGTCCGTGTAGCCGTCGTTGAACTGGTAGGCATTGTAGTCGCCGACCGAGATAACGGCGATGCCAGGGTTGTTGGTTTGCAGTTCCTGCAGCAGCCCGGCCAGGGATTCGCCCTGCGCCTTACGCTTGGCGCGGACGCGCGGGCCGTCGCCCGCCACCAGCTCGATGTCAATGAACGAGCGGAGGTGGTTGACGACGACGATGACCTGACGCGGGTTGATGCCAGACGGGTCCACGGTCGCGCGCAGGACGAGCGGCGGCCGGTCGTGCAGCGTCTCCTGCTGATTATTGTTCGGGTTCGTGTAGGTCTCCGTGGCGCGCTCCTGCGTGACCGAATTAATCTGGACGCGCGAGGTCTTGACTAGGAAGCCGACATGCTGCGTGCCCCCGGACGGAGCAGGGATGAGACGCGCCTCGTAAGCCGGGTCTGGATCGCCCGCGGCCACGGCATCGTCATTTACCTGGTCTGCGAGCGCCTCAAGGGCCGCCAGGTTGAGTATCTCGACGTGGCCGATGACATCCGGGTAGTGCAGGACGTTGCGGATGGCGCGCGAGACCTTCTGCCGCTGCGTCGCGTTGTTAGCGAAGTTCTCGATGTTGTAGCCCGCGACGGTGAACTCGTCCGCCGCCGGTACTGGCACAGGCACGGCGCTCATGTTGGCCGTAGTGGACGGCGCCGTTTCGGGGAGTATTTTGTAATCGTCGAACGTGAAATCGAGCGGACCTGTGACGTTCGAGAATGTCACATTCGAGGTCACAGAGATGACGGAGGAACCGGCCAGGCCGTCGCTGTCAATCATGATGCGCTCCGGATTCTCGTCAAAGCGCGGGATGCAGCAGTCGGGTGTGCCTGAGGTCGGGTCTGGCGGGACGGGCTGCGAGATTTCGATGCCCGGCTCGCGGAAGGGACGCGCCACACCATCGAGCACTGTGAACGTCTCGCCGAAAGTGTTCGTCGGGGCGACGGAGACCAGAGAGTCTGCGTGCATACGCATGCCCTCGAACCTCTCAAGCTGGTCGGGCGTGCCCGCAGGATTCAGGATAGTCGTCGTCAGAGTAACAGGGGCGGGCAGCGTATTCCCGCTCGAATGGATGGTGATCGTAGGTGAGCCGCCAATCTCCGTTAGGTTAAAGAACTCCACGACGGTCCCTGTCACCCTTACCAGATCGCCCACCGTGACTGAGGGCGAGCCCGAAGTGAAGACGAAAATCCCCTCGGAGGTGTTGGCGTTACCGTCGTCGGCCCCGTCCGCCGTCTGTAGGAAAAATCCGTTATTCTTGCGGGCCGTGACGATGCCACTGGTCGAGACGGTTTGGCTGACATAAGGAGAGGCCGCGCCGCTGCCCTGAATCTGGTTGATCGGGATAAGCGTGACATCGTCGTTATTGATAGTGCCGGTGCCCTGCGCTGTCGTGTTGGTCGTGCCTGTGATGCTTGTCACATTAACGAAGAAAGTCTCGTTCCCTTCGGAAGTGAGGTCGCCGTTGACCGTGACGCTGAATGTGTAGCTTGTGTTCGGCGAGGTTATTGTGGCGCCGATGACGCTGTTGGCAACATAGTCGGCCTCGGCCTCGCCAACGCCGTCAAACGCGGTGCCGTCCTGCGTCGCCACGTTGAATGTTACGGGCACGGCGGAAGGGGATGAGAGGCTGATCGTGAAATTGAAGATCGTCGTGCCGGAGTCGCCTTCGGCCTTTGTGACGTTGTTGACGGACAGAGTGGGTTGGGGCGGCGGGGTGAAACTCGGGGCCAGGGCCACGCCACGGAACGCAGTGTTCGCCGGCGCGGTGGCTATGGTCGTCAGCGACCCAGTGATGTTCGCGTTGTAGCCGCTCGCGTCAGTTATGGTGCTCAGCGTCGTCCCGTTGCTGGAGACATAAAGGGTCACGCTGCTGCCGTTCACTGTCCCTGTAATCCCGCGTGCCAACGTGGAACTGACCGCGCCGTTGGCCGTCCAAGTGCCTCCGACTAAAGAGAACTTTTTAATCTGATTCGCCCCCTCGTCCGCGATGTAAAGCGTGTCGTCGCCCGCGACGCCCGCGTTCAGGTCGGCGAAGAAGAAGGCGTAGGGACCAGTCACGTTGGCCGATGTGATGCCGGGCAGATTCGTGATTGATTGACCGCCTGTCGTAGGTGTTCCAGTACCCACGGTCGCCACGCGCGTCGTTCCGGAGGCGGACGAGATGTAGAGCTGACCGTTGGAAATATAGACGGTGCGCAGATTCGTGGGGCCCGCAGTGTTAATCGCGGTCGAAGTCGTCGCGCCGAATGTCGCATAACGTATCCCACCGCCCGAGCTGGTGCCGGAAATCCACAGGTCAGTGCCGTTCGTGCTCGCCGTGCCGCGCGGATTTCCCCCGCTGATAGCGTCGGTCAGCGCCGTGCTCGTATCAACATTCCCGGACGAGTCCACGCGCGCGATGGTTCGGTTGACGGTTGAAGAGTTTGAAGTCGCAACGCCCACCGTGCCAGTGTTGGCGTCATATCCTGTCAAGACCAGATACTGTCCGTCGGTGGACCGCGTGAGGAACCCCTCAGACGTCGCCGCGCCGCTTGCGGTCAGCCTCTTCTGGGAGCCGATTACTGTCGTCGGAAGCGGGATTGACTGAACCAGGACTCCGCTGGGTGTGTATTCGTCAAGAAAGACTGCGGTCGCGTTGCTGCTGAGGGCACCGCTGCCAGTGCCAACCCGGTAGACGACCAGGTTGCCGGGGGTAAATGAAATGGCAGCCTTGACCTGGGTTCCGGGGTAGATGTAGTGGAAGAATATTGAAACTGCAAATAGTGTTGTTGCAATGGCGATGAGCAAACGAGTCCGCAGAGCGAACCGGGGGGCGTTAGTGGGCATAAATCAATCCTCTCAAATTTTTTCTCAAAATTCCGCACTTTGATCTGGGGGCAACCAGAAGATAAGCCGGTAGGAAATGAGGGAAAGCTTTTATCAGCATTTGAGGCTTAGGTCAAGCCAATTATGGCGCAGTCTTTTGTGTCAGGGTCGCCGAAGCGAAGCTGACAAACTAACTCAAGCCGGGCATAATTGCAGCCGAGGAGCTTTCCCTGTAAATGTTCATTGGTTCAATCGAATTACGTGAAATTCGTCTGCCTCTAGTCCATTTCTTCGAGACCAGCTTTGGACGCACGACCGAGCGGCGCATCGTGCTCGTGCGCGTCCGTGACCAGGATGGCGCGGAAGGCTGGGGCGAGTGTACTGTCGGCGAAGGTCCTTTCTATTGCGAGGAGTGGACCGAGAGCGCCTGGAGCACTTTGAAGACGTATCTTGCGCCGATGGTCCTGGGCCGCGAGGTCGAGAGCGCCGCCCACATCTTCTCGTTGATGAAAGCCGTGCGCGGCAACCGCATGGCGAAGGCCGCGCTTGAGACGGCATGCTGGGATTTGGAAGCCAAGCGCGCTGGCGTCCCCCTCTGGAAACATCTGGGCGGCGCGCAAAGAGAGATTCCATGCGGCGTTTCCATAGGCATTCAGGACACGCCCGAAGCTCTGTTGGAAAAGATCGAGCGAGAGCTTGCAGCCGGATACCAGCGCATCAAGATCAAGATCAAGCCCGGCTGGGATGTGAACATTCTGGAGAAGGTGCGAGCGCGTTTCCCGGACATTCAGTTGATGGGCGACGCGAACTCCGCTTACCAGTTACGGGACGCGCCCCTCTTTCGCGCGATGGACGAGTTCAACCTGATGATGATCGAGCAGCCGCTCGCCTACGATGACATGCTGGATCACGCGGAACTGCAACGCGAGCTGCGAACTCCTATCTGTCTGGACGAATCGGTCCGCACGCCAGCGGACGCCGACCACGCCCTTGACCTTAAGGCTTGCCGTATCATCAACGTCAAGCTGGGGCGCGTCGGCGGACACGCGGAGGCCCGGCAGGTGGAGTGCATCTGTCGTGAAAGAAATGTTCCGGTCTGGTGCGGCGGGATGCTCGAATCCGGAATCGGGCGCGCCCACAACATTGCGATGGCGACGCTCGCGGGCTTCACCCTGCCCGGCGATGTCTCTGCCAGCTCACGCTACTGGGAAGAGGACGTAATTGATCCGCCAGTCACGGTCACGCCGCGTGGCACAATCGTCGCGCCCGATGCGCCGGGGATCGGATTTGAGATCAAGGAAGGGCGAATTGATTCGTTGACCGTCAGGAAAGAAACTATCAGCCAGGCGAATTCAAAACATGGAGAATAAGCTGTCCGGAAACCATGTGACTGCCGCTTTCGATCTTCTCAATGGGCGGCTCGACGAGATGCTCGCGTTGACGCGCTCTCTTGTAGAGGCAGAGTCTCCTTCGGGCGATCTGGAGGGAAGCCGCGCAGTCGTCCAAATACTGGCGGAAAGGGCGCAGCAAACGGGTTGCGTCACCTCCGTCGAGCGCATTGAAAGTCCGGATTATGGCGAGCATCTGCGCCTGCGCGCCTTTACGGATGCGAATGTAGATTCTGGCTCGATCCTCCTCATAGGCCACACGGACACGGTCCACCCGCGCGGCTCTTTGCGCGAGCGTCCGTGGCGCGAGCAGGAGGACGGACGCATCTACGCACCCGGCATCTTCGATATGAAAGCCAACTGCGCGCTGGCGTTGGAGGTCTTAGACGCCTGTGCGCATCTCAACATCGCGCCGCGCCACCCGGTCACGCTGCTTCTGACTTGTGATGAAGAGGTGGGAAGCATGACGGGGCGTGCTCTGGTCGAGGAAGAGGCGCGCCGCGCGCACAGCGTTCTCGTGCTTGAGCCGCCCGCCACCGGGGGCCGTGTGAAGACGGCGCGCAAGGGGACAGGGATGTTCAGGATGGAGGTGCGCGGGCTCGCGGCGCACGCCGGCCTTGAGCCGGAGAAGGGGGCCAGCGCGATCCTTGAAATAGCGAGACAGATCGAGCGCCTTCACGCTCTGAATGATCCGGAGCAGGGCGTTACGGTCAACGTCGGCGTCGTCCAAGGGGGCACGCGCTCGAACGTCGTTCCGGCGGAAGCCTCTGCTGAAATTGATCTGCGCTTCGGTACGGCTGAAGACGCCGAAAGGCTCGAAAAGGGAATACTGACGGCTCAACCCTTTGACGAGCGGGTCAAAGTAATCGTTCAAGGGGGAATCAATCGCCCCCCGCTCGAACGCACTGAAAAAGTCGCTGCGCTTTTCCAACTGGCCCGCGCGGTCGCCGCCCGGCTCGATTTCGAGTTGGGTGAGGCGAGCGTCGGCGGAGCATCTGACGGAAACTTTGCGGCGGCCCTGGGCGTGCCAGTGCTCGACGGGCTCGGGATAGACGGCGACGGCGCTCACGCCATCCACGAACACATCATAGCCAGCGACATCGCGCGTCGCGGGGCGCTGCTTGCGGGACTAATCGCAGCACTTTAAGTCTGGAGTCTCGGAGTCTGGAGTCTGGAGTCAAAGACAAAAATCTTTGGCCCGGCGGACTCCAGACTTCGAGACTCCAGACTCCAGACTCTTTTATGAAACTAGCCACCTGGAACGTTAATTCCATTACTGCACGACTACCTGTGGTTTCGCGCTGGCTTGAAGCGGCGCGCCCGGACGTGCTCTGCTTGCAGGAACTGAAATGCACGGATGAGAAGTTTCCCGCCGAAGAGTTTGCCAGGCTCGGTTACAAGTCTGCGGCTTTCGGGCAGAGAACGTATAACGGTGTGGCGATCCTGGCGCGTTCCGAATGCCTGGATATTCAGAGAGGCTTCCCGGACGACGAGGAGGGGGCGCAGGCGCGCCTCATTGCCGCGACGGTCGAAGGGGTTCGCGTCGTCAACGTGTACGTCCCGAACGGGCAGTTCGTAGGTTCAGATAAATATCGTTTCAAGCTTGAATGGATGCAGCGCCTGCGCCGTTTCTTCGACGAGGAGTACAAACCGAGCGAAATGGTTCTACTCTGCGGGGATTTCAACGTCGCGCCGGAAGAACGCGACGTCCACGACCCGGCGCAGTGGGAGGGGCACGTCCTTTTCAGCCGTCGGGAGCGCGCAGCCCTGGAAAAAATCAGGGGGTGGGGGTTCACGGACGCTTTTCGTCTGCACACGGAAGAAGGCGGGCATTACTCCTGGTGGGATTACCGTCAGTTCGCCTTCCCGCGAAACGCAGGGCTGAGGATTGACCACATCTGGGTGTCAGAGCCACTGGCGGCGCGCTCGACGGAGTCCTGGATAGACAAGGAGCCGCGCACCTGGGAGCGGCCGTCGGACCACACGCCGGTCGTCGGAAATTTTGATCTGTGACCTGGATTGGAAAGGGACAGCAGGAGGAAATGTCTGAAGAACAAAAATGGCCCGACACTTTGTGGATCGTACGACACGGCCAGAGCGCCGGAAACGTCGCGCGCGACGCGGCCGAGGCTGCCGGATTGCCCATGATTGATATTGCGCAACGCGATGTTGACGTTCCGCTCTCACAACTCGGCGAGCGTCAGGCCGCGGCCCTGGGCCATTGGCTGGGAAAGCTCTCGTCGGAAGCGCGCCCCACGGTCGTCCTTTCGTCGCCGTATCTGCGGGCGCGCACGACGGCGCAGCTCGCGCTCATGACTGCCGGGATGGATGATGAAGAGGTCAGTTTCGTAACGGACGAGCGCTTACGCGAAAAGGAGTTCGGCATCTTTGATCGCTTAACGCGCGTCGGCATCGAGCAGAAATATCCCGAACAGTCGGAAGCGCGCACCGCCCTGGGCAAATTCTACTTCAGACCTCCGGGCGGCGAGAGTTGGTGTGACGTTATCCTGCGGCTTCGCAGCGTGATTGACACCCTCACGCGTGATTATCGCCGCGAGCGCGTGTTGATCGTTTCGCACCAGGTTGTCGTCAACTGCTTCCGCTATCTTTTAGAGCGGATGAGTGAGGAACAAATCCTCTCCATTGACAAGGCCAAAGAGATCGCTAATTGCGCCATCACTTCTTATCAGTTCGATCCAGGCATTGGAAGGCGGGGCAAACTCGCGCTTAATCTCTATAACTTCGTCGCCCCGCTCGAAGAAGCCGGCGAGCCTATCACAACGAAACCAGATGTCCCGGTCGCCCCGAAATAAAAGCAGGGGCCAGGAGACAGGGGCCGGGGGCCGGAAAGATAGAAACCGACCCCCGACCCCCGACCCCTGGCCCCTAATGATCACTCCCGCGCTCTTGCGGCGCTGGCCTTTGCCTCAGCCTGATGTTGAGGGGGATAAGGAGGAGCGCGGGCGCGTACTGGTTGTCGGCGGGGCGGGCGAGATGCCGGGCGCGGTCATCCTTGCGGCGAATGCAGCGCTTCGTGCGGGGGCCGGAAAGATTCAGATCGGGACGTGCCGGAGCATCAGTCAGACGGTCGCCGCAGCAGTGCCAGAGGCGCGCATCTTCGGACTACCGGAAACGAGAACCGGGGCAATCTCTGTTTCAGCCGCGAAAGCAATCGCCGAGCGCGCGAAAGATGTTCAATCCGTCCTGATCGGACCGGGAATGATTGACGAGGGTGCGGTCGCGCGGCTGGTCGGAAAGCTGTTGCAGAGAATCGAGGGCGCGACGTTGATTTTAGATGCGGCGGCGCTGGGGTGTTTTAAGAGAGCGCCGAAGTGCCTGCGCGATCTCAAGTGCCAAGCTGTTTTGACGCCGAATGCGGCGGAGATGGCGAATATCCTCGGCGTCACTAAAGGCGAGATAGAAAAAGACCCCCAGACGACAGCCCTTCGAGCGGCAGAAAATTTAGGTGCGGTCGTCGCGCTCAAAGGGGCGGAAACTTTCATCGTCGGAGCTGACGTGCTGGAGGTCTATTGCAATCGGGCTGGTAACGTCGGCCTGGCCATCTCCGGCTCCGGCGATACACTTTCCGGCATCATCGCGGGACTCGCGGCGCGAGGCGCGCCGCCTCTGCAAGCAGCAGTGTGGGGCGTTCATCTGCACGGGCGTGCGGGCGACGCGCTGGCACAGCGCATGGGGCGCTTAGGATATCTGGCACGCGAGATTCCGGCGGAAGTGCCACGGCTAATGTCCGAACTCGATAGATTGAAGAGGAGATGATTCGGCTCTAATTATAGCGACTTGCGACTGGATGTAGCCCGTAGCAGAGCACTCCTGTCAGTACCGCCTGCGGTAGCGGGCGGGCGTCTGAAACGCGGAAGTCGGAACGCTGAACGCGGAATGAAAAGACTGCCGTTCGGTTCAGCGTTCAGCGTTCATCGTTCATCGTTTAGTCTGACCCGCCCGCTACCGCAGGCGGTACTGACCCGTAGTTTGCATGCTATTGCAATCATCTATAAGGTGAGTTCCACTTCGTAATTCATCAATTACGAAGAATGAAATGATCCACGAAGCCACACGAAGAAGTCCCTCTTTTTCGTGTCGCTTCGTGTGGCTTCGTGGATCGTTCGTCAGGCTCGCTTCTCCTGGCTGCTGATATTCGATTCACATCAATTACGACTCTTCAGCCTGACAATCAACAACCAGACGCCAAAAATTATGAGCGTCCAGAGCACGGCCGATGCCAGAACAATGAAGAGCGGGCCGCCTTCGGCATCAACAAGAGAAGCTGGCATGGCTTTGCCGAGCCAGTAGCCGGGCGCTAAAAAGAAGAGCAGGAAGTCCAGGGGAAGCACCTGAACGACAGCCAGGTACGCAGGCACCGTTAGGACCAGGCTGGCGAGGGCGGAAATTCCTAGACGCGCCCAGTTGTTCATCATCGAGTCTCCTGCTGTTTTCTGTCCGAACGGCGATTGCTCAGTTAGAAGTAAGCTCCGCCGTCTTCTCCGTAATGCTCTTTTCAGCCCAGTCGTTATCACGACTGGATTCGCCTGCCCTGTGGCGCTTGGCCTGGCGCATGCGCTCCACCAGGTCCATGTGAGTCGAGAAAAAGGGTATGCTCTTGCCAACTACCTCCTGAACGTTCTCGAATCCTTTGTCGGTCATGAACTTCGCCAGGCCTTCCTGCAACTCGTCTATGATCTTGATGCCGTGCAGCATGACGCCCGTGCAGAGTTGAACGGTCGAGGCCCCCAGGAGCATGAATTCCAGCGCGTCGTGCGAGTTCTCTATGCCGCCGATGCCGCTGATGGAAACTCCTTCCGGAAGAGCGCGAGCCAGCTGGCTCACCATGCGGAGCGCAATCGGGCGCACGGCCTGGCAGGAGTATCCGCCCGGCACCGTGTAGCCTTCGACGGTCGGCATGGGGCGCAGGGTATTCAGGTCAACGCCGATGACGGACAGGATGGTGTTGATGGCAGAGATCCCGTTCGCGCCGCCGCGCACGGCAGCCTCCGCGGGCTCCCGTATGTTCGTGATGTTGGGCGTCATCTTCGCCCAGACGGGAATTTTCGAGACTTCTGTCACCCAGCTCGTGACCTCTTCCGTCAAATCCGGGTGCTCGCCCATCTCGGAGCCCATACGCCGCTCGGTCATCCCGTGCGGGCATGAGAAGTTTAGCTCGAAAGCGTCAACCCCAGTCTCCTGCACCATGCGCGTCAACTCCTGCCAGCGAGACTTCTCGTACTCCTCCATGATCGAGGCCACGAGGATATGCTCGGGGTACTCCTTCTTGATCTCGCGGAATTCCTGAAGCCAGACGTCAATCGGACGGTCAGAGATCAGCTCGATATTCTCGAAGCCGATGATCTCGTTGGTCTCGCGCGAGCGCAGGCGACCGTAGCGTGGAACGACGTTGACTACTTTCGCGCTTTCGAGGCTGACGGTCTTGGCGACCACGCCGCCCCATCCGGCGTCGAAAGATTTGGCGATGACACGCGCGTTCGTTCCCGGCGGACCGGAGCCGAGCAGGAAAGGGTTGGGGAATTTGATGCCGTTGACGGTGATTGAGAGATTCATAACGTACCTTCCTATTGCGGATTTCGGATTGCGGATTGCGGATTTAGAAAAACCTAGCGCCGCTTTTTTCAATCCGCATTCCGCAATCCGAAATCCGTAATTCGTTGATTTACCCTGTGACCAGCGGCTCGTAACTTTCGGGCCTGCGGTCGCGGAAGAACTGCCAGGTGTTGCGGACCTGACGAATCATATCCAGGTCCAGGTCTGCGACGACGAGCGCGTCCTCATCGCGCGGGGCCTCGGCGATGAACTGCCCGCGCGGGTTGACGAAATAACTCTGGCCGTAGAACTCGCCGATGTCCCAGGGCTGCTCGTGGCCGACGCGGTTGATCGCGCCGACGTAGTAGCCGTTGGCGACGGCGTGCGCCGGCTGCTCAAGCTTCCAGAGATACTCGGAGAGCCCGGCGACGGTCGCCGACGGGTTGAAGACGATCTCCGCGCCGTTGAGTCCAAGAATGCGCGCGCCTTCCGGGAAGTGGCGGTCGTAGCAGATATAGACGCCGATGCGCACATTGTAAGCCGTGTCGAAAGTCGGATAGCCCAGATTGCCCGGCTTGAAATAGAACTTTTCCCAGAAGCCGGGCGCGACGTGCGGGATGTGATTCTTGCGATACTTGCCCAGGTATTTCCCGTCGGCGTCAATCACGGCGGCGGTGTTGTAATAGATGCCCGCGATGTCTTCCTCATAAATTGGCACGACGATGACCATGCCGTGCTGCTTCGCGACCTCCTGCATCAATTTCACAGTCGGACCATCGGGGATTTTCTCGACCGCTTCGTACCAGCGCGTCTGCTGCTCTGCGCAGAAGTAGGGCATGGTGAAGACTTCCTGCATGCAGATAATCTGCACGCCCTGACGGGCGGCGTCTTCGATCATCTTAACGTGCTTATCAACATTGGCGCGCCTGATCTCTTCAATCGGGGCGTCTGTTGGGGCAGCATTGGCGGCCTGAATCAGACCGCATTTAACTGTACGTGCCATGGGATTCTTCCTTTATGGAAATATGTTAGATTGCGGAATGCAGATTGAGAAAAGCAGAAGGCAGAAAGCAGAAAGCAGTAGGCAGTAAAAGACAGAAGCGTTTTGCCTTTGCTGCCTTCTGCCTTGTGCCTTCTGCCTTCTGTTCTTTCATTCCGCATTCCGAAATCCGCAATCGGTTAAGCCTGCGCCTCCGCCGGGGCGGCGACTGTTTGCGGCGGCGACAATCGCATCAGAACTAAATAAGAGATAGCCGAAGCCGCAAAGCCTGTGAACCAGGCTAAATCATAGAGTAACTTCAGCGATGGTACAAAGAATCCGATCCAGGCGACAAAGCAGCCGATGAGCGTGGCCGCGACCGCCCGCCAGTTCCAGCCGCTCGCGTAAGTATAGACCCCCTGCTTGCGGTACAGATCGCCGAGCACGAGCCGTTTCTTGCGGATCACCCAGTAATCAATAATCAGCACGCCAGCAATCGCGCTCATCCCACCGGAATAACCGACCAGCCAACCGTTAATATATTTTTCCTGGTCCGCCAGCAGGTGCCAGGGCTGCATCAGGATTCCGATAATGCCCGTGATCAGGCCGCCGGTCCTGAAAGAGATATGTTTCGGGAAGGCGTTGGCGAAGTCGTTGGCGGGCGAGACGACGTTGGCGGCGATGTTGACCGCGAGCGTCGCCACGACGACCGTAAACATGGAAACGGCGATGACCCACAGTTGGCTGAACTGCCCCACGAGCTTCATCGGGTCCCACAGGTCTCCGGCCGCCATCCGCGGGTAGATGACTATCGCGGCCGAGGTGATCATGACGCTCATCGCGGCGAAGACGGTCATGGTCGAAGGCAGCGCGACCACCTGGCCTATGGCCTGTTCGCGCTGGCTGCGCCCGAAGCGCGTAAAGTCGGGCATGTTGAGCGAAAGCGTCGCCCAGAAACCCACCATCGCCGTCAGGCTGGGGATAAAGACGGGCAAAAACTCCGACATGGTGTTGAATTTTCCGGGCGCGGTCAACAAAGTGCCCACGCCGCCGGCTTCGTAAAGCGTCCACCAGAGCAGAAGAGCCGTCATCACGAGCACGAAGGGCGCGGCCCAGTTCTCGACTTTCCGCAGCAGGTCCATCCCGCGATAGATGATGTAGATGTTCAGTCCCCAGAAGAGCAGGAAAGAGATCCAGCGCGTCACAGTGTAGCCGCCGACGGGGCCGCCCAGAAGCGTATCCCAGCCCGGAATCAGCGCGACGAAAAAGGTGTGCAGCGCTTCGCCGCCGATCCAGGCGTTGATGCCGAACCAGCCGCAGGCCACGAGCGCACGCATCAGCGCCGGAAGATTCGAGCCGTAGGTTCCGTAGCTGGCCCGCGCGAAGACAGGGAAGGGGATGCCGTATTTCGTGCCCGGGTGAGAGTTGAGAAGAATCGGGACCAGCACGATGGTGTTGCCGAGCAGGATGGTCAGAAGCGCCTGCCACCAGTTCATCCCGGCGCTGATTAAGCCCGACGCGAGCATGTAGGTCGGGATGCAGTGCGCCATGCTGATCCAGAGCGCGGCGAAGTTGTAGGTCGTCCAGTTGCGCTTCTCCATGGGCACTGGTGCCAGGTCCGAGTTGTAGAGCGGGCTGGAGCTAATAGTCCTGTGGTCGCGCAACTCCACGCGACCGTCCTCGTGCTGAATCACTTCCGGATCGTGGTTCGATGCCATTAGAAACTCCTCACACGCCTTAACGCTCTTCGAATTTGGGGGGTCGGCTGCTGCGCTTGATGTATGTTCCGTCAGCCGTAACGTTTTGACCGAAGCCGCAATCCGCGTCCGCCCCGGTCTGCCTGGCGATCAGCTTCTGCCCGGTGAAGGTCAGGCTGATGCTGCACCCCTGTGTGTCCGGCGGGACGAACGTGGCTGTGTTGCCATTGAGCGTTACCATGCCGTCAGCCGTGCCTGTGTTGGCCATCAACTCGCGGTTGACTCTGTATTCGTAAGTGCCGTTGAACTGCACGTGCAGGCGGTTGACGCCGAGCGCCTGGATTTTAAATTCGCCGCGCCGGTTGCGATACGTTCCCGTCAGTCTCCTGGCTTTCTGCGGGACCTTGTTTGAAGCCGTGCGCGCTGACCAGATTTTAGCGTCGGCGAACTGGTATGGGACGAGGCAAAAGAGCGAAAGCAAGAGAAGTTTCTTCACGAGAGCACTCTCCTTCAGACCGCAGATGGAAGATCACAAATTGACGCACGTGCCGCGTTTCAAGAACTGCCCGTCGCCCGCTTTCCCTTTGTATTCGCCGTTTTCAATCACAACCTGCCCGCGCGAAAGCACCGTCTCGACCACGCCGCGAATCGTCTTGCCCTCGTAGGCCGAATAGTCAACGTTCATGTGGTGCGTCTCGACGCTGAGCGTCTGCTCTTTTTCCGCGTCGAAGATGACGATGTCCGCGTCCGAGCCGACGGCGATGGTCCCTTTCTTCGGGAAGAGGCCGAACATCTTGGCGGCGGCGGTCGAGGTTAGCTCGACGAAGCGATTGAGGCTGATGCGGTTTTCGACGACGCCATTGTAGATCAAAGGCACGCGATGCTCGACGCCCGGCGCGCCGTTCGGAATCTTCGAGAAATCGTCGCGCCCCAGCTCCTTCTGCTCTTTCATGCAGAACGGGCAGTGGTCCGTGGAGATGACTTGCAGGTCGTCCATCTTCAGGCCCTTCCACAGCTCCGCCTGATTCCACTTCTCGCGAAGCGGCGGCGTCATCACATATTTCGCTCCCTCGAACCCTGGCTCTTCGTAGTTGTCGTAAGAGAGAAACAGGTATTGAGGGCAGGTCTCGGCAAAGGCTGGCAGCCCGCGGTCGCGCGCCTCGCGCACCTGATCAAGCGCGTCGGCGCAGGAGAGGTGAACGATATAGACGGGAGTTTCGGCCATCTCTGCAATCGCAATCGCGCGGTGGACGCCTTCTGCTTCGGCGCGTGTGGGACGTGTCAGCGCATGATACTTCGGCGCGGTCCGCCCTTGCGCGAGCGCGCGTTTGATGATCTCGTTGATGACCACGCCGTTCTCCGCGTGCATGCAGATCAGCCCGCCGCGCTCGCCCGCCGCCGTCATTGCGCGAAAGATGGTCGCGTCGTCAACCAGAAAGACGCCCGGATAGGCCATGAAGAGCTTGAAGCTCGTGATGCCTTCGTCCATGACCGTATGCATCTCTTCAATCTGATTGTCTTCGAGCTCGGTCGTGATGAGATGAAAGCCGTAATCAATCGCCGTCTTGCCTTCGGCCTTCTTGTGCCAGTTGTCCACGGCCTCGATCAGGGATTGCCCCTTGTACTGGACCGCGAAATCAATGATGGTTGTCGTCCCGCCGTGCGCGGCTGCGATTGTGCCCGTGCGGAAATCGTCAGAGGCTTGCGTGCCGCCGAAGGGCAGCTCCATGTGCGTGTGCGGGTCAATGCCGCCTGGGATCACCAGTTTCCCCGTGGCATCAATCACGCGGTCCGCCTCCATGTCGAGCTTCGCGCCGATCATCGAGACTGTCTCGCCGTCAATCAGCACGTCGGCTTTGTAGTCGTCAACAGCGGTAACGATGCGGCCATTACGGATTAGCGTTTTCATTTAGGGCTCCATTTGTTGTGAGATTGCTTTGATGAAAGCGTTGAAGGATATATAGCTTTATCATAGTTACGTTTGCCACCTTCATCCCCACAGTCGTGACATCAGCATGTTCTCAGTATCCTTCTCCGGGTTTAGCATCATGCTTGTCCAAATCAAGTTGCTGGAGAGTCCGCCTTCAAATCCCAAGTTAGATGTGGCCCGTCCAGTAACAAAGATACGGCGTTCAAAACATTGCGCCCGATGACGCCCCATTCTTGTTCGGTAAGTAAAAATTGGCCGCGAAAAGTCAGGCCAAGAAAGATCATTTCGAGATTCACAACAGAGGCTAAGCTAGTATGACCTTCAAAGCCAATCAACTCGTAACGATTTTCGCTTGATGCCTCAATGCCTAACTTTACTACAGTGACCTGCGGGAGAACCGTTACATCAGCGCCTGTGTCCAGCAACATTGGCACATCAGTTTGCACCGCACCGCTTTCTGGATTGCGCAAGCTCACATGCGCGAGCGGGGCAGGCGGAGCAAATAGGACGGAGTCATAGGCTGGCATCCGAAGACTCCTTAACGATCTCCATCTTGAAATCGTCTGCCTGCACAGGATTTTTCAAGCGAGGACTGAAGAGGCGAACGGTTTGTTCTATCTTCATGTCCGGCACGATAACGTAAACTTTAATGTGTTCAGGTAAGCGAACGTCAGAGTTCAGCTTAATCTGACCATTATCCACAATTCCCTCGATTGTCAGAACTCCCATCTTGAAAAACTCCCTTGAAAAGAGGAAATGAGGCTTACACCATCGTGATGGTGTAAGCCTCCTGGTTCGAGTTAATTTTACTGCGTCAGCTCTGCCGTGAGCACGGCGCCGTTAAGTTGCGTCAGAACCGCGCTCAGCTTCAAGACTTGGCGTGTGTCTTTCGCCACCCAGACGGTCGTCTTGCCGCCTCCTCCTTCGGCGTCCGCCACTTCGATCTTGTAGGCTTCGAATGTTCCCGCCGGGACGGTGATACTCTCAAGGCCTACGACCTTCATCTGCTTCATCTCGACCTGCTGCTTCTCAACGTCGAAGTTGCGGAAGGTGGCCGTGTAGCCCGGGGCGAGCGGGAGCGCACCCAGGACTTCGTATGCGCCCGCGCCGTCGCCGAAGAGCGCGCCGCCCGTGTCAACATTGACGGGGGTCGCCTTCCCGGCCATGCTCATAGTGCCCGTGGCCTTGTTGTCCTTGAATTCCATCTCAACAGTCATCGGGCCCTGCTGAATCGAGCGTTTACGGAGTACGAGCGTGCCTTTCTCTATGGTCGAGACCTCAGTGATCGTTCCCTGCGGCGTCTCAACCGTTTCCGTGGCGACCCACGCGCCGTTCTCTTCTTTGATAACAGTCGTCACGGTCAGCGGGATGCTCTGCCCGCCGAGTTCGATCTGAGCCTTGTATTTGGAGACGCCCGCGCGCAAATCCGCAGCAGGCTTTGGCGTGCCGACCGATGCGGCGTCAATCTTCTTCGCCAGCTCCACGGTCTTCACGTCAACCATGATCTCTTTCAGTCGCCCGGCGATCTCCGGCGTCGTGCTCTCCTGGAAGCGCCCGCCCAGGTGTTTGGCGAAAAACTTCTCGGAGGCGGCGATCATCGCCAGGTTATTAATCGAGCGCGCGAAGCCGTGGCCTTCGTCCGGCGCGACCATGTATTCGACAGGGAAGCCGCGTTCGCGCAGGGCTATGACTATCTGGTCCGATTCCGCTTTATTGACGCGCGGGTCGTTGGCCCCCTGGATGACGAAGAGCGGGGATTTGATCTTCGTGGCGGAGTTGAGCGGCGATTGTCGCTCAAGCTGAGCTTTGCCTTCCGGCGTGTTCGGATTACCCATGCGCGTGTGGAAGATGATGCGCCCGGCCTCCCAGTAGGGCGGAATGGATTTGAGCAGGGTGATGAGGTTGGACGGTCCGACATAGGAGACGCCCGCCGCATAAACGTCCGGCGTGAAGGCGAGGCCGGCCAGCGTCGCGTAGCCGCCGTATGAACCGCCCATGATGCCGATGCGCTTCGGGTCCGCGATGCCCTCGGAGACGAGATGCTTGACGCCCCACGTCAGGTCGTCCTGCATCTTCTGCCCCCACTCGTTATTCCCGGAGTTCAGGAATTTCTTGCCGTAGCCGGTCGAAGCGCGGAAGTTAGGTTGCAGGACAGCGTAGCCGCGATTAGCCCAGAACTGCCCGAAGGTGTCATAGCCCCAGGAGTCGCGCCCCCACGGGCCGCCGTGCGGAAAGACTATGAGCGGAAGGTTTTTAGCCGCAACGCCCTTCGGCAAAGTCAGAAAGGCCGGAATCTCAAGGCCGTCAGAAGATTTGTAGGTGATGGCCTTCATCTCTGCCAGATGTTCGCGCGGCAGCTTCTCAAAAACGCGGTACTGGAATGTCAGCTTCTTGGTATTGCGATCAAAAAGATAGCTTTCGCCCGGCTCCCTGTCGCTGTTGGCGGTGACCAGCCAGAGGCGCTCATCAGCGGTCGAGGAAGCTGTGGTTATCTCCTTGCCGGGCAGTTTGCTTTTAAGAAGCTTGTAATCGGCCTCATACGCCTTGTCTTTCCAGTAGATGCGCGTGCGCTCGTCCTCATAGGTCGTGGCGATAAGTTCGTCCGTCATATCCGAGAACGACGCGTCGCCGAAATCCACGCGATTGAGCGGGTCGGATTCAACCGGCTCTTCTTTGCCAGTGTTTGGGTCAAAGAGGACGAGGCGCGTCAGATTAAGATCGTCACCTTTGTTTGTCACCATGAAGAGGCGCTGATTGTCTTTGTGAAAACGCAAGGGACCGCAGGTCTCAAAGACATTGCAGACGTAAATCTGCTTGAAACCCTTGTCGTCCACGCGCAGGATTTCCGTGTCGCCTTTGTCCGAGATTCGCGCGGCGAGGCGCAACTGTCCCTTGTTGTCGAAGTACCAGGCGGCGATGCGCTCCGTGTTCTGGCGCATGAGCGTCCGTTCCCCCGTAGAGATTTTCACGCGGTAGAGGTCATGCCAGGCTTTGTCACGGTCGTTCAACCCGACGTACATGATGTCGGGCTCGTTGCGCGGCACGGAATAGAGCGCGGCCCGCACGTCCTTGGCCGAAGTCAGATTTCGCGCCGCAGGCACTTGCTGGCCCGCTGCAGGCTTGTCCACAGGGTTGACGGCGTAAACATTATAATTCTCATCGCCGGCCTGATCCTGAGCGAAGAGAATGTATTTGCCGTCGCGGCTCCAGAAATATTCCGTGATCGGGCGTTTGGTGTCGTTGGTAAGTGGGCGCGCGGCGTCGAAAGGTTCATCCGTGCGCTTGACCCAAATGTTGAGCGTCCCATTCAAGGGTTTGACGAACGAGATGAACTTCCCGTCGGGCGAGAGCTGGGCGCCGGAGATTTCAGGGTCGCCGAAGAATAACTCCCGATCAATTAAAGGGGGTTGCGCGTTGGCTTGCGCCAGGGCGATGTGGGCCGCGGCCCAGGTCGAAGCGAGCAAAATAATTGCGGGAAAGATTGTGAGCAGATGCGAAGATCGGAATGAAAGGCGGAGTCTGCTTCTCATTTTCGTAATCGCCGGATGGGAACAGATTGATATCAACCTCATTGAGATACCTCATCGGAATGGTCGGAGTTAACAGGGTCGGACGAAACTCCGCACCGGACTTGATCGTTAAATTGTTGGGAGAGCTTGTTTCAGGCAATCAATCTCTCGGTCGCGGGATTACCCGCATCATTGATTGCTCAAAAGGGCTTCGCGCCCGAAGTTGAGAGACTTTTATCTTTGTCTTGCAGGGCCTGGCTCATTCCGGCGCGCGGCTAGCTCTTCTCGCTATTGCGCTTGAACGGTCCCTGGCCCTTGATCATCAAAGTGTCTTTCTTTTTGTCCAGGATCAACTCGATCTTTGATTTCTCCGTCCCGAAAGTGCCCTTCTGATCGAAAAGCTCAAGGGTTACTTTGTCGCCGGTGACATCAATGATCTGATAGCTGCCTTCCTGATGCAGCGGCGGATATCCTTCCAGTTTGAAGGTGCCCATGTCGAACGTCCATTCGAGATACCATGCATTTTTCTTCTCGTCGGCCCCCTCAAGCCGCCAAGTGCCCTGTAAGAATTTCTCCTGCGGCAGCGGGTTGAGCGGCGGACGCGCCGCCAGGCCCGAGACTGTCACAAGTAAAACGGCCAGCAAAAGCAAATGTTTCATCTTCATACTCTCCATTAGGTAGGTAGGTTTTCACTCACAATCAATCCGGCGGATCACTCCTCCGCCTTTCTCCTGGGGACTCCATCACTCTTCAAGACCGCTGCAAATCGAGTTTGATAAGGCGCGGCTGGCTGCGATGAGAATGATGCCAACGAGCACCATCAGCATCGGAAGAAGAAATTGGAGCAAGAGCATTGAGCCAAGACCGGCATAGCTTGCTTCCGGCCCGAGGTCCTTAAAGAGGAAGAGGAAGGAGATGACTATATAAAGCATCGCGAGAATTCCATAAACGATGGTCATCAGGCCGATGATTCTAATGGCCACCGTGCTAAAGGATTTCAACTTCATCAGACTCCTCCAGGCTTTTCAAAGCCCTGCTTGATATCGCTTCGAGCCGTCACTCGCTGCCCGCGAGCGCAGCGTCCAGCGCCTCCACCAGTTCGTCCACAGTATCTTTCGTGGAGTTGAGCATCAATCCCGTGCGGATCACGTTGCCGTAGAGCCCGCCTTATCCCAGACATACATGCCTTCACCGCGCACGAGCGCGAGAGGCTCCTGATAGTAGGTGGCGACTGCCGGGAAGAGAAATTCTTTGTGCTTGAGAATAGTTTCGGATTGCTGCGTCTTAGTCTCGGCGCTGCTCATCAATTCTTCTCCCGTACTGATTAAGATTACCTCACTGGAATTAAGTCTCTACTGGCCACTCTCAAGACAGGGTTGGTTCGCTGCGCTGTCAGCCGCCTGGCGTGCCTCCTCGTTGGCGTTAGCCCCTGGTGAAATCTTATGCGTGACGCAAATCTTTTTGGTGGTAATCTTGCTGACCGTCAGGTAAGAAGTGCCCTTGCTCGAATCTTCAGGATTGCTGAGATTATAGCGCACGATCAATGCTACAGGCACGAGCTTGCCGCCACGCCTTTGGACGCGCCATTCAGCTTTCTTCCCGACAAAGGAAAAGCTGGAACCGACCACGCTCCAGAGATCGAGCGAGTGCTTCTGCCCGCGCGGTGTAACGACCGTGATGTTCTGGCGGATGTCGCCCTCTTCAACCAGCAGTTTATAACCGGCGACACCAGGGCATCGTCCCAGGTAGTAGCCCGCCCCGGAAGAGCTGGATTCGAGCGTGCGACATTGTCGCCCGTCGAGGTTCGTATAGATACTCTGGTTCGCTTGCGCCGCAGCCGTCGCTGCGCAGGCAAGCGTAATCAAAATTGCAAACAACGTAATTATGGTTTTCAACTGGATGCTCCTTTTATCAGTCTGAATCTAGATTGGCCGGCTACTCCCAACCTCGTTCCCTTAATACAAATTGCCTTCACGTTTGCGCCCCGTGTAATCCACATAGACGACTTTGAGGTCTGTGTAAAAATCGAGCGCGGTCGAGCCCTGCTCGCGGTCGCCGATACCAGTGGCCTTGATGCCGCCGAAGGGGATGTGCGCTTCGCCGCCTGTGGTCGGCGAATTGATGTGCGTCATGCCGGTCTCAATCTCGTCAACGAAGCGGAAGATGCGCGTCGCGTCGTTTGAAAAGATTGAGGACGAAAGACCGTACTCGGAATCATTCGCCACCTGCATCGCCTCGTCGAAATCCCGGACGCGCAAGATAGAGAGCACGGGCCCGAAAATCTCTTCGCGCGCAATACGCATGTCAGGCGTCACTTTGTCGAAAACGGTCGGGCGGACGAAATAGCCCTTCTCAAGACCGTCGCCTTCGGCACGCTGTCCGCCGCACTTTAATTCCGCGCCGTCCTCGCGCCCGATGTCAATGTATTGCAGCACTGTCTTAAACTGGCTCTCGTCAACGCTCGGCCCCATCTCTGTGGCCGGGTCTGAACCGGCGCCGATCCTCATCCCCTCGGCTCGTTTGACGAGGCGCGAGACGAATTCGTCCGCGACGTCGTTGACGACCACCGCGCGGCTCGTCGCCGTGCAGCGCTGCCCGGAGGACCCGAACGCGCCCTGCGCCGTTGATTCGACGGCCAAATCCAGGTCGGCGTCTTCAAGAATGACGACGGGATTCTTGCCCCCCATCTCGCACTGGACTTTCGCGCCGCGCCGCGAGACCTCTTCGTAAAGGCGTATGCCGATCTGATTCGAGCCGGTGAAGGAGACGGCTTTGACCGCCGGGTGGTTGATGATCTCGTCGCCCGCTTCGGAGCCGGAGCCGATAATCAGGTTGAGCACGCCTTTGGGGATGCCCGCCTCTTCAAAAATCTCCACGATGCGCAGGGCTGTCGCGGGCGTGAGACTGGCGGGCTTGAAAACGACTGTGTTGCCGGCGACGAGCGCGGGCGCGATCTTCCAGACAGGAATGGCGACGGGGAAGTTCCAGGGCGTGACGACGGCCACGACCCCGAGCGGCTGCTTAATGGTGTAGGCGAAATTCGCTGGCAGCTCGGATTGAATCGTCTCGCCGTTCATGCGCCTCGATTCGCCAGCGCAGAAATCGGCGACGTTGATCGAGCGTTGCAGCTCGCCGCGGGATTCGGCGATGGTCTTGCCCTCTTCGCGCGTCAGAAGCTGGGCCAGCTCCTCCTTGTTATCCTCCATCAGGCGCGCGGCGCGTTGGAGGATACGGCCACGCGCCGGGGCAGGCGTCGAGCGCCACCCTCGGAAGGCTTCGCTCGCCGATTCGACGGCGCGGCGGGCTTCATCGCGGGTCGCCTGAAGGATAGTGCCGAGCACGTCATCCGTATTGGCTGGATTGATGTTCTGGGCGGTGCGCGTTGATTCGGACTCGACCCACTCGCCATTGATAAAATTGCGATAGATACCCATAGGAACGTTTGATCTCCGCCGTTTCTGAGATACTTTGAAAGCCGCCGGGCCTTACGATTTAGTTGAAAGGGGGACTGACTCCTGGCGCGCGAACCTCTTGGGAGCAGCCCTTGCTCCAGACGTGGTAGCTTCGGACGGCGGATAATATACCAAAAAGCTCGAATCCGCCCAACTTTTCAGGCTAATTGTTTCACCCGTTAGTTTGTAGGCAATTCTGAGGTCGAGTGCAGCCTGACCCTGGAATGCTGAATCCAGTTCGGCGCGCTCGAAAGCGTTCTGAGATTCGTGCTTGGCGGGCAACGGCGGCGGAACTGGAATACGCAGGCGCAGTAGTGGGCGGTCTCTTGACTCGCCGATCAAGCCAAAAGAGAGTTCGCCGCCCGTCTGGCGCAGGATGTTGATTAAGGCCAGCAGATCTTGTTCCTGAATGGGAGCGATGCGCGCTGACTTGACGCTGCGGCTCTTGTCGTCGAAGACGGAGAAAATGCAGGGCGTAGACATGTTCTGGCTGGCCTTGACAAGCACTGATTGTGCGCTCTGATCGGATAGAGGCGTGCCCGACGACGAGCCGCACCCTGCGGAGATAAGGGAGACGCAGAAAAGAAGCGCGCAGGTTATAATGACCGCAGCGGATTTGGCAGACAGTTTGTTGTTTGAATCTTCCATAGTCTTTCTCCTGGCGAAGCCAGATTCAATCTCTGACCGAAGTCTCGATACATACATACGACATTTCTTGCGGCTGGGATGAGAGAGCAAGCTTGCTGAAAAGCGGAATCCAGGAGTCAGAATTCAGAATCCAAAATGGATAAGGATGAAATCGTTTCTTTTTTCTTCTGACTCCTGAATTTTGGCTTCTGGCTTCTGCCCTAGTTGAGACGGCACAAGAAGCTGTGAGTTTCGTAGAGATTGGGCACAGGATATTGTCCTTTGAGGTTCGCGCCACAGTCTCCGGGCAGGAAGGAGCGGGCTTTTATCTTTGGTTAGCTTAATCGTTGTAAATGATTAGGGCTTGATCCTTGAGTGGAGAGCAATCTGGTGCGAACCCAGGTGCGAAATGACACGCCTGAGATCGAGCTTAAGAAGAAGTCGTTGATGTTAGACGAGATAGAATGCGGAGCAGGGGAAGAACAAGGCGTTTAGGTTCGCACCGACTGAAAACATTGACTTTAAGGAGAAAAAGTAGGAAAAATGGCGGTGGTCGAAGGACAGGCAAGGGGAGGTACGGCAAAAAGGGAATGTAAGTACGAGCAAGCGTGGGCGTTATTGGAAGGACAGTGAGAAAGAAGGCCGCGCCTAAAGCGGATTGAAACTATGCTGAATTCTGTTTCTAAATAATCATCTATCTGGATAGATGATGAATTTGCGTTGAAAGCAGATTGATACGGAGAAGGAATCCGAATCACGCGGCAGTGAGTGCAGAATGTTGTAACTCAGGATGCGCGGTACATCTGTAGAGACTCACCCCTCACGGAGACGACAGCACCCATCCGTAAACGCTTCGTCCGAAACTCTTCTAGGCTGAGCACCCGACGCAGCAGTTCAGGAATCAGGTACATTCCGGTGGCGGATAATTTGAAACAGATAATGCAGTAGTCGTCAGAGGCGGGTACGATCTTCCAAAAATCTGTGTAGTTAATGGTAACAAAGGTCGGCTGCTTGATGGTGCGGAGTATTGTAGGGACCGCATCATCAAAGATGCGTGTGTGCGGGCGCAGTTGCAGGATGTTGATGACCGCACCCTTGTACCAACGGGCAATGTCGCGCGCAATCTGAGCGTCGTTCAGTTGCTCGTCGAGCACAATCATATGTAGCTTTTCTCGTAGTCATATGCGGACTGGAGTTTGACTACTTCGTAGATAGCTTCTACAGGAACAGCATGCGCCGCAGCCAAATCTTCAGCAGTTCTTCCTAGTTTTAAATAACCGATCACCCAGCGAGCGTCCATGCGCGTGTATTTCAGAGTCGGGCGACCACCAGAGACACCACGCGCGGCTACCACGTATTCACCTAAAGGATAATATTCATAGACTTCGCCGCCATAAATTTCGCGTATCATCTCCGGCCCTGACGGATGAGGTTTCTTTGTCTTGACGCTCTGTTTTCGCTGTGCCATATTTGACCTCTAGGCCGATTATAACATAGCAGCGAAATAATATTATTGAGGCCGCGATGAGAACGGATTGAAACAATCGAGAAGCGAATACCCATTTGTCCTGCGTTTGTTAGAAAAGACATCGCGTCTAAAGCAGATTGAAACCTTTTTTGCCGAGTTCCTTAACGAACATTGATCCGGTGAGAAGAGATACCGCGCAGAAGGCGAAGTGAGACTTGAAAGATGCCCTACTCCAGCCTACAGTAACCTTGACTCATGGCGGAGAGGGCTACCGGAAATCAAAGGCGCGCACGTGGAGGCATCTTCGCTGCCGAGACACTTGCGCGCTATACGCCGAAGGGGGCACTGGTCGGCCAACTGACGCCGGACTCCTGCGTCGCCGGAATCAGCCGGATGCTGCTGCGTGATCTGGTCAAGGATGTCCCGGAGGCGCACCTGCGCGTCGCCCTGCAAACAGATCGGGCGGGCACAGACCTGCACAAACTTCCAGCCGTGCTCAAGCAATTCGGACTGCCAGTGCGTTACGTGGTGCGAGAGGCTTTGAGCCTGAAAGAATTAGTAAAGGCAGTAACTGTCGGCCCGGGTATTGTTACCGTAAAGGTTAAGCGTGGAAGCGACCTGCACGCCGTAATCGTGGACGAAATAGATGAGGAGTGGGTCTCAATTCGTGATCCGCTGCCAGAAGGTCGCGGGTCAGCTTACAGAGTTCGCCGCGACGCTTTTCTTCGTGCGTGGTTTTATCAAAAGCCAGGCCGGGGCTTCGCTGTTGTGGTAGAATAAACGCATGCTTGACGTAGCAATCACGAAAGATCAGGCACGGCGCATCGCGGAAGCTGAAGTCGCGCGCATCATCCAGCAATCGGCTCGACTATCAGGTTATAAATTTCAGCCCCTTCGTCTTCAATCTGAGACGGAACGATTCTGGATATTCAGCGCAGGTTCTGAGCAACTCCAAGCGGAAGGCTTTGTTCCGGGCGCAGTGCGTGTCTCTGTAGATAAGTCAGACGGCCATGTCTGGAGCGATGAAGAGTTGGAAAGTTTCTATCAAGCCGCCTAATCCGATTAACTCTCCGCCTTATGAATCTTTTTGGTGAAAGGCAGCCTTCGTCTATAAGTGAGAAGAGAGGCCGCGCTCAAAGCGGATTGAAACCCTACCGACTCCTGCCGGAAGACGTTGTATTTTCGTGAGAAAGAAGACCGCGCTCAAAGCGCGTGTTCTTCTGTTGGGTAAGTCAATTGCTTTCTCTTGGTACGAATCTGGAACGATCTTTCGTTCGTAGTTACGTTGTACATATTCGGGGTGGCGTGCCCTCTGACGGCTGAACCCCTGTGTTTTGTTGGTTGATTCGGGGTGGCGCGGGATGGCGCGATTGATCGGGCCTTCTATACCAAAAAGCTCGAATCCGCCCAACTTTTCAGGCTAAACCGTGGGGAGAATTGAAGGCATAAACTTTTTACGCCTCTCAAGCGGACTCTTTGATCTCCAAACCGGACTCCCGCAGCTCCTCTGCTCCAGGGATGTCAGCGGCTTCTATTGACGAGAGGATGTCGTTGTTGATTTCGGCGAGACCGACAATCCTGTTGGCCTGCTTGCTGACGGCCGCCTCGAAAAGATTGCGTGCGAGACGTGCGTTGCCGAAGGTTTCATCGCGCGAGGCCGTCAGGATGGAAAAGATCAGCGCCAGCTCAGCTTCGGCCTCAGTCGCCAGCTTGTAGTCGGCTTTGGCACAGAAGGATTTGAAGATTTTGACGAGGTCCTCTTTGCTGTAATCGTCGAACCGCAGGTGCTTGTTGAAACGCGAGCGCAGCCCCGGATTCGAGTTGAGAAACTCCTGCATCTTGTCCGTGTAGCCGGCGACGATGACAATCAGGTCGTCGCGATTATCCTCCATCAATTTCAGCAGGGTCTCAATCGCTTCCTGTCCGAAATCATTCCCGCCACCGGAACTGAGAGAGTAGGCCTCGTCAATAAAAAGCAGGCCGCCGAGCGCTTTTGTCACAGCCTCTTTAACCTTGGGCGCCGTCTGTCCGACGTAACCGGCGACGAGCCCCGCGCGATCCGTCTCGACCAGATGGCCGAGCCTCAGGATTCCGAGCGAACGAAAGACCTGTGCCAGCAGGCGCGCGATGGTGGTCTTGCCCGTGCCGGGATTGCCGAAAAAGACCATGTGGCGCGAGACAGGGAACTGCCGCAGCCCCTTCTCCTCGCGCATCTTTTGGACCTTGAGGAAATTGATCAGCTCGCGCACCTCCGCCTTCACGTTCTCAAGCCCAACCAGCGCGTTCAACTCTTCTAACAATTCTTCGAGAGGGCGGGCGGGTTCTACTTCGACCGCCTCGGCCTGCTCTGCTTCGGCCTCCTTAGAGGTTTCCCCTGCGGCCGGATGAAGAGGGCGCGCGCCCTCCTGCGGGTAGAGTGTCGTTTTGAATCTGGCAAGCTCCGCTTCCTCGATTGCGGTGATGCGGCCGTCAAACTTGACGACGAGGTTGGCAAACTGAAAGAGCGCGTTCCGGGCCTTGTCTGCGTAGTTCGTTCCGTGCCTGCGGTCGTACACTTCCAGGTAGGAACTGATGACCGGCGTCCGGTCAATCCGCTCGGAAACTTTCTGACTAAAATCGCCCCGGCGCGCGAGCGGAAATGTGTCCGGGCGATAAGTCAGAGAAAAATATTTACAGATCTCTTCGTAGTAGCGCTGCTTCTCCGGGTCGGAAGCTTCGCGCAGATTGACGAACTGCCGCGCTGTCTGGAGCAGCTGGTTATCAATAACCATCTGGGCGCTCGGCGGCGGCTCGCGCCCGCGCCAGACCACGCGAATGCTCGTCTCCAGCGGAGCGCGCAATTCGCCTAAGGACCTTTTGAGGCCGGCTATCAGAATCTTGTTGGCGTTGTCCAGGGGCATCCTCGTTCGGCTGATGCTGTTAAGCGAAAGAATTCCGAGAGCGCAAGAATTATAGCACCGCTCGGATCAAGAATAACGTAAGTTCCGCAGCGGGGCCGAAGGAAAGAAACGATCCACGAAATCCCACGAAATGCCACGAAACCGGTAACTCTCTTCGTGTCGTTTCGTGTGGATTCGTGGATCGCTAATATAAGCGCGCTCGTGACGGTGCAATAGAGACGAACCTCATATATCATAAGCCGCAAGATGGAAAGAAAAGTTGAGAGGAGCCCTGAAGAGGGCGGCGACCCGAAAAATATTCGAGAGTTGTTGGAGACGCGCGCGCAGGCGACGCCGGATAAATATTTTCTCTTTTCCGAAACGGATGGGAGGCGCTACACCTACGCGGAGTTTGACCGCGCGGTTGATCGCGCGGCGCGAATGCTTGCGGCCCACGGGGTCGGGAAGGGGGATGCGGTTAGCCTCCTGATGCCCAATGGCGTGGAATACATCATCGCTTACTTCGCCTGCTTCAAACTCGGCGCGCTCGCGGGCCCCGTCAACTCTCTCCTGAAGTCTGAAGAGATAGCTTACGTCGTCGCCAATTCCGAGGCCAAAGCTCTGCTCGTCAATTCGGAATTTCTGCCGAGAGTGGAGGGCATTCGAGACGAGCTGCCGGACCTGCAGCACATCATCACGTTCGATGACGAGGCGGAGTCCACAGCCTCGCACCACGAAGGCGACCTTCCCCTCGCCCCTGTAGACAAGGATGACGAGGCGATTATCATTTACACTTCCGGGACCACCGGAAAGCCTAAAGGGTGCCTGTTGACGCACGGCAACGTGATCGCGAACGCGCGGCAGATCAGGCGCTGGCTGGGATTCACGGAACAGGACCGCCTCCTGACGGTGATGCCGCTCTTCCACATGAACGCCGTCTCGGTGACCACCATGACGGCGCTTTACGCAGGGGGCTCGACCGTCATCAGCCCGAGATTCTCGGCGTCGCGCTTCTGGCAGATCGTCTCGGATTACGGAGTCACTTCCTTCGGCTCCGTCGCAACCATGCTCCAGATGCTCCTGAGCACTTACCCGGACGGCGTGCCCGAAGGACTCAAGACGGACCAGTTGCGCTTCGCCATGTGCGGGAGCGCGCCAGTGCCCGCGGAGGTCTTGAAGAAATTCGAGGAGACTTTCAACTGCCTGGTCATCGAAGGCTACGGGCTGTCGGAATCTACCTGTCGCTCGACGTTCAACCCGCCGGACCAACGACGCCGCCCTGGCTCATGCGGGATGCCTATCGGCAACGAGATGAAAGTCTTTGACGAGGAGGACAGGGAAGTCGCCGACGGCGAGCTGGGCGAGATAGTCCTGCGCGGGGAAAATATCTTAAAGGGCTACTACAAAAACGAGGAAGCGACCGAGCGCGCCTTTCGCAGCGGCTGGTTTCATACTGGAGACATAGGGTATCGCGATCCCGAAGGCTTCTTCTACATCGTTGACCGCAAGTCAGACATGATTATACGCGGCGGCGAAAACATCTACCCGCGCGAGATTGACGAAGTGCTTTACAAGCACACGGCGGTCGCCGCTGCCGCGACCATCGGCGTCCCCGATACGCTCTACGGCGAAGAGGTGGCTGCCTTCATCGTGCTCAAGGAAGGCTTTCCAGCGACCGAAGAAGAGATAATCAATTTCTGCCGCGAGCATCTGGCCGACTACAAATGCCCGAAGTCCGTGCGCTTCGTCACGGACATTCCGAAAGGACCGACGGGCAAGCTGCTCAAGCGCGAGCTGGCACAACAATACGCGCAGACGTCCGGCAAATAGTTTCACCATTCGATGACGCTGGAATTCGGCTGTCTTTAACGGTTTAATCTAGCGTCAACTTGACAGACATCCGTGCATGCACTAAAGTTCGCGGCGTTTCGTTAGAAGCTTGATCGCCGCCGCCGAACGTTTTGCCCCGGTGTTGGTTGGTGGCCTATCACTTCGGTGTTTGATCGCGTAGGTCAGCAAGTCAAAAAAAGCCCAGAGCCCCTTGCCCCCGTCTCAAATCACCAACATCCAGTCGTAATACACAAAGCGGTGCTTTCGCGCGATTTGCCGCGCGGAGGTGTCCGTCTTGTCGGATCGAGTACTTATCACTGGGGCTAGCTCTCTTGCCCCCAGATCAATTCTCAAGCTCAGTGAAAGGGAAGAATATGAGGACCAAACTTACGATAGCTTTAGCGGCCGTGGCCTTAATGTCTTGTTTGATGCTTTTCGCCCCCTGGCGAGCGAAAGCAGCCACGTTAATCGTGGACGACAACTCGGCATGCCCTGGCGCGTCTTATACCAGTATTCAGGCCGCCGTTAATGCCGCCTCCTCCGGCGATACGATTCAGGTCTGCGCTGGCACTTACACGGAGAACGTCACCGTTCCCGTGGCCCTGTCCAATCTAACTTTAGAAGGCGCGCAGGCCAACCAGCCTTACAGCGGCAGAACATTCGGTGATGCCAGCGAGTCAACAGTGAATGGCACCATCACAATCGAAGCGTCCAGCGTCACAGTTAACGGCTTTTCGATAACGAAAACGGCAGGCGATTTCGGTGTCTTCGGGGTACACATCAAGGGGGGCGGCAGTGATGCCACCATCAGTAACAACATCTTCGACACCATCGTCAATACGACGACAACTTCTAATGGCTTTACCGCTCAGGCCATCTACCTTCAGGACGGCCCGGACAACGTCAGAATAGAGGACAACAAAATCAACAACGTTCAGAGCCGGGGCTCTGCCAAAGGCGTCCTCGTCGGCGACAACGGCGTCGCGAATCCCAGCACAGGCGTCATCATCGAGGGCAACTCGATCTCCAACATTACGAGCACCAGAGGCGCTTACGGTGTTTCGGTCGCCAGGGCGAGCGGCACGCAGCATACTGGCCTGGAAATCCGCGACAATAATTTTAAGAATCTGACCGGCGGCTGGGTTCATGCCGTGGGACTTGAGGGCGACACGCCTGGCGCTATCGTCGAAGGCAACTGCTTCAGCAACTTCAGCTCTCCTGGAATTGATAAAGCCGCAGTCTTCTTCGAAGTCAACCCGAGCGCCAACACGGTAGAGGTTCACCAAAACAGATTCGATCTCACAGCCGCCGACTTCGGGATCGCGCTCCACCCGACTAATCAACCAGCGGTTAGCGTTGACGGAGAGAACAATTGGTGGGGAAGCCCGTCGGGGCCGACCACCCCCAGTAATCCCGGCGGCACGGGCGCACAGGTCACCCCGACTGTCGATTACAACCCGTTCCTGATCGCACCCCCGCTCGGTGGAGCATGCGGCGGCGTCGAGGCTACCACCGCAAACCAGTGCAAGAATAATGGGTGGAAGAGTGTTTTCCGCGCTGATGGCACGTCATTCAAGAATCAGGGCGACTGTATGCAGTACGTCAACACAGGCAAGTAGCCGATAGCGTACTAGGTCATAGTGTCAACTGAAAAAAGCCTCCGAGCAATCGGAGGCTTTTTTCTAACAATCCTCCCTAGTCCAATCTTTGCACCTATCTTAGTTCGCCGCGCTGAGCTAAAATAACGGGTCGCGAGCTGGTGGCCAAAATCTTCGTCCCATCATTCTCGCATCGAAGAAGCATATGTTCACGATTTCTGAAATCGAAGGATTCAAGCGGCAGTGGACGCTCGCCGAAGGCGGGCAGTTAACGGTCGGCCGCGCGTATGAGAACGACATCCGGATAGACGACCTGCGAGTGTCGCGGCGTCACGCGGTCCTACGCTCAGTCCCGGGAGGGCAGGCCGTCATCAGAAACACGAGCAGCGGCAACCTGCTGCTCATCAACGGGCAGAACCTCAGCAACGAGATGGGCGAGCGCCCCATCCAGAGCGGCGACGAAATCAAAATCATCCCGGCAACCTTCGTCATCACCTGGGCAGACGAGGGCGTGATGGGCTACAACGACGAGCCGCTTTCCATGGACACCAAGCTCACTCCGGCCACGAGCGGATTCACTTCGCTTTTGAGCACGAGCGTCACGGCTTCGAGAGAGAAGGAGCTTGAAGATCTGAGGCGCAAGGCGGAGGTGCTGGCGCACCTGTGTGACATGAGTGCCGCGCTGGCCACGGTCTTTGACCCGAAAGCTATCCTGGAATACGCGACCGACATCGTGATGCGTATGATCGGCGCGGATTGCTGCGCCGCGCTGCTGACCGAGCAGGGGGAAGACCCGCAGCCCGTCAGCACGCGCTTCCGCGACCCGGCCATGAAACTGTCGCAGGCGAATTCGATCAGCCGCACGGCGGTTCGCACGACCATCGAAAAGCGTGTGCTGCTCTGTTCAAATGACCTGGTCGGCGACGCGAGCCTGCCGGTCAGCCGCAAGACCCTGACGCAGGGTATTCGCGCGCTCGCCTGCGCCCCGCTCGCCGGTCGCGAAGGCGTCTATGGCGCGCTCTATGTGGACCGCAGGGGCGTTCCAGAGCCGTTCACGGAACTGGACACGCAGTTGCTCGCGGCCGTGGCCGCACAGGCGGCGACAGCCGTCGAAGCCGCGCACGCGTATGAGCGCGTCAAGCGTGAGGCGCTGGCGCGCGCGGCCTTCGCCCGTTTCATGCCGCCGCACATCATCCAGGAACTCGTTGACTGCCCTGAGAAGTTCCACCTCGGTGGGACCAACAAGCGCATCACAGTGCTCTTCTGCGACGTCAGAGGTTTCGCGCGCCTGTCGCACAAAGCCCCGCCGGAAACCATCGTTGACCTTCTCAACATTCTCTTTACTGAGATGGCGGCGGCGATCTTCGCGCATCAGGGGACGCTCAACAAGTATCTCGGCGACGGGTTGATGGCGCTCTTCGGCGCCCCCGTCGGAGGCGAGAATGACGCCGTCAACGCCGTCAACGCCGCCATCGGAATGCAGCGCAGAATCAAGGAGGTCAACACGCAGTTGGCCGCCAAAGGCTTGCCGAAAGTCCTGCTCGGCATAGGCATCAACACAGGCGAGGCGACCGTTGGCTGCATCGGCGCCGAGCAGCGTTCGGAATATACAGCCATCGGCGATACGGTCAATATCGCCTCACGCGTCGAAGGCGTAGCCCACCCAGGTCAAATACTGGTCACCCATGAGACCATGAAGGAGCTCGGCGATAAGTTCATTGTCAGCGACCCCTGGGCGGTCGAGGTCAGGCATATTGACGAGCCTGTGCTGGTTCATAGCGTGAGGTATGAAGTGTTGGAAGCGGACGCCCCGACCAAATGAATCTTGAGAGGTGCTTAACGTTGATTGCCGCGTGAGGAGGTTCTGGCGCGGCTGATCTCGACGAACACGGTCCGTTCTGTGGTCGCCGCAGGTTTCTGATTGTCCCCGCAACTTCCGCAGCCGGTCTCGCACGAATCCGCGCCGCTGTTAGCCTTCCGAAATGAGCGCAGGCGCAGCCACGCCAGCCGCCCCGTATAGATCGCCGCGGCCAGAATGATGAGCGCCACCGTAATGGTCTGCCAGTCAATCATCCTTCTCAACTGAATCCCAAAAGTCTCCCGCCCTGGTACGTGATGAACGAAGCGACGTAGGCGAGCACCGTCATGTAAACGATCATGAAGAGCGGCCAGCGCCACGAATTGGTCTCTCGACGGACCACCGCCACGGTTGACATGCACTGCATCGCCAGCACGAAAAAGACCATCATCGAGAGCGCGACGAGCGGCGTCCAGGCAGGCGTGCCGTCCTCCTTCTTCGCTTCGCGCACGGCGTTGACGAGCGAGTCGGGCGACTCTTCAGCGTCGTCCCCGACATTGTAGATAATGCTCAAGGTCGAGACCAATGTCTCCCGCGCGGCGAATGAAGAGATCAGGGCGACGCCCATCTTCCAGTCGAAGCCGAGCGGCTTAATGCCCGGTTCGATGAAACGGCCCGCGCGCCCGGCGTAACTCTGCCGCAACTGCTCGCCCTTTAAAGAGTCTGTCGAGTCCGTCGAGTCCGTCGAGTCTAGCGAACTTGACGGACTCGCTAGACTCGACGGACTCGCTAGACTCGCAGGACTTTCCTTCTCCATGCGCGGGAAGGTCGCGAGCGCCCAGAGGATGATCGAGATTGCCAGAATGACCGTGCCCGCCCGCTTCATGAAGAGCCAGGCGCGCGAGAGCATCATCTGCGAGATGGTCAAAATATTCGGCGCGCGGTACGGCGGAAGCTCCAGCACGAGCGGCGGCGTCGGCGCTTTCAGAATCGTCCGCTTCAGAATCCACGCCACCCCGACCGCGACCGCGATCCCCAGGAGGTACATCGCCATAATCAGGAACGCGCCGACAGAGAGGAAGCCGAACTTCTTGCCGGAGAAGAAGGCCGCGATCATCAACGTGTAGACCGGGAGCCGCGCCGAGCAGCTCATGAACGGCGCGATCATAATCGTCGCCAGCCGGTCCTTCGGATTCTCAATCGTGCGGGTCGCCATGATGCCCGGAATCGCGCAGGCGAAACTGCTCAGGAGCGGCATGAAAGCTTTGCCGTGAAGACCGACGCCCCGCATCAGGCGGTCCATCAAGAAGGCCGCGCGCGCCATGTAGCCGGTGTCTTCGAGAACGGCTATGAAGAAGAAGAGCAGCAGAATCTGCGGCAGGAAGACGACGACGCCGCCGACGCCTGCGATGACACCATCAACCAGCAAATCCCTCAGCAGGCCGGGCGACATCCACCCGCTCACCAGCTCGCCGAGCCTTCCGAAGCCTTTGTCAATCAGGTCCATCGGCAGACTCGCCCATGAAAAGATCGTCTGGAAGACAAGCAGCATGACCGCGATCAGAATCAGCGGTCCGAAAAATTTATGCGTCAGAATGCGATCAATGCGCTCCGTCGCCGTCATGCTTGGCGCGGCTTGGCTCTTGACGGCCCTGGTCGCAACCTGCTCGATCCAGTCGTAGCGTGCGAGCAAGGGCTCCTGCCACCATTTGGAGTTGGACTCGGCCAGGCGTCGGCGGGCACTTCGGATGGCCTCGCTGCGCCACTCGTTCTCCGGCAATTCGTCCGCAAAAAGATCGCGGAGCGCGCTGTGGCGATCAACGGAATCTCCGTTATTACCCATTAGCGATTCCAGCTCGCGCTCCGCCGAATCCGAGAGACGCCAACGGACTCCCTGCGCGCCGCTCCCGGCGGCCTTGAGCACGGCCGCCGCCAGCGCATCCAGGCCCTGCCGCTGCGCGACGACCACTGGAACGACCATCGCGCCGAGAGCCTCGGACAACTGCTCTTCGTCAATTTCAAGATTGCGTTTGCGTGCCAGGTCAACCATCGTCAGCGCGACGACGACGGGCCGTTCATATTCCAGAAGCTGCGTGACCAGGTAGAGATTGCGTTCGAGGTTCGTCGCGTCAACCACCGCGACGATGACGTCCGGCGCGGGGAGGTTCTGGATGCGCCCTGTAATACAATCGCGCGCGATCTGCTCGTCAATGGAAGCGGCGTCGAGGCTGTAGAGTCCGGGCAAGTCTATCAAGCGCGCCGGCGGCACTCCTTTCGCCAGCGTCCAGGACCCCTCTTTACGCTCGATGGTCACGCCCGGATAATTAGCGACCTTCTGCCGCAGTCTTGTCAGCGCATTAAAGAGCGTGGTCTTCCCGGCGTTCGGGTTGCCGGCAATCGCGACGACCAGCGGGCGTGTCGCTGCCTGAGCGTCGGAAGGCGAAGCCGTCAGGGAAGGGGATTCGAGGGTAGAACTCATAAGACAGTGACGAGTGACAGGTGACAAGTGACGAGCAAAGACGGTTTTATCTTGTCACCTGTCACTCGTCACTTGTCACGACCGTGATCGTTAGCGCTTCTGTGTGGCGGAGGGCGAGATGATAACCTCTGACACGGACTTCGATGGGATCACCGAGCGGCGCGCGTTTGATGACACGAACGGGGGCGCCGGGCACAACCCCCATCTCCATCAGACGCCGCGCGACTGCGCCGGTCCCGTTAATGGCCACGACGCGCGCCTGCGCGCCCGTCCGCAATGCCGCGAGCGAAAGTTCGCCCGCCGTGGAGGGCTTTAAAACGGAGCTGCCCGCCGTGTAGATGTTCTCTGAAGTCTCCATGAAAAAATAGCTCAACTTTATTGTTCGTTCGACGAGTCGAATCAGTGGCCGCGAATCCTCGATTGCTTATTCGCCGCCGCCAGGAAGTATAAGCTAATTGAAAATAGATTTCAATTTCAGCTTGAGGGTTGAAGGGGAGTTCAGGCTTTGAGAGTTGAGGCGCTCCGGCATCTTCTACTGCCGGGCCGTCGGGATAATCGCCAAGTCTGCGCGGACGACGCCAATCTCCGTGTTGGCCGTGACGCGAAGCGGCAGGCGGCGGCGGTCGTCGCTGACCCACAGCCTGAGGCCGTATTTGTCCGGCTGCGGGTCGTCCGTCGTCAGCACGAGCTGGACGGCGGGAACTTGCTGGCCGCCGAGCTGGATGGTCTCGCGCTTGAGCGCCTTGATGAGAAGTGTGAGCGGGCGGTTGTTGACCAGAATGCTAACGGCGTTCTGCTTCGGCGGCGTGAGATTGAAGAGGCGCAGCGCGTACAGGACCGAAACGTAATCGTGAGTGCCCACGGGCATCTCTATGTTGACGCCTTTATCGGTGACGGCGGAGCCGCGGTCCTGGTCAATCACAAGCGTCTGATTGAGCTTGCGTCGCCCTTCTACCAGATTCATCTCGGTGCGAAACGGGAGCAGCGTGTTCGGGTCAACGTAGGAGTTGATGGAGTCGTTGGCGAAAAAGAGGCGCGAGATGGCGTTGGTCGTCTGCGCCTTGACCGTGAGCAGGAGTCCGTCGCGGTTAAAATATTTCGTGCGGGCGCGCACCTGGAAAGAGGCCGTGGCGACGGGTTGCGCCGAAGTGGGGAGGAAGACGCTGAAATTAAGTGGCTCCCCGACCTTGAACGGGAGTTCGGGCGGTAGTGGCTGACTCGCTATCGGATCGCCGCCGTTTGTCGTTGTGATGGGCGTAATGATAACGGGCGTTGTTGTCGTCGTGGTGGTTGTCTGGGGGACCGTCAAGAATTCAGAACCGGCAAGCTCTGCGCGAATCTCGCCCGCGCGGTGGCGCGCTGTGATCAGGACGGGCACATGCCGCTCGTCCTCGCTGAAATAGATGCGGATGCGATAGCTGTTCGCGTCCTTATTATTGGGGACGCGCACCTCCGTGACGATGGTGTTGAAAGAGCCGACGTTCGTCTTAATCAACTGCCGGTCCGTCACCTTCAACTCGGCCCTGTACTCGTCGAGATCGCTGCGCACGTTGAAGTAGTAGGTCGAGCCGTGCGTCAGGGGCAGCGCGCGCAGGCGGTAGAGCGCCGAAACGAAATCGTAAGTGCCCGGAAACTCTCCGGTCCTGAACTTCGGCGGGATCGCCGTGGTCCCGACGGGCTGGTTGTACTCGCTCGAAGTGTCTGAGGTGCGCCCGGCCTCGCGGATCACACGCTGTGTGCGGAAAGGGAGCCCGGACGCCGGGTCAATGTAGGACGTGTAGTCATTATTGATGGAATAGAGCGCGACGTTGACGACTCCGGTGGTTTCGACATGCGCGCGCAGTTGCAGCCCGTCGCGTTGGAAAAAGGTTCCGCGCCCGGCAACCAGCAGCTCGACGTGGGCCGCCTCTACGAAGTTCGAGAAAGTGACGTGATAGGTGAGCTGCTCGCCGACCTGATATGGTGTGTTGGAGAGAGGAACTGCGACTACGTCATCCTTGCTCTGGGCTCTGGACGGCGAAGCGAATGTAAATAGCGTCAGGAAAGCTGTGGCGCTGACTATCAGCAGGCGTTTCAAAAGTTAACTCCCCTTTGTATAAAAGTAGCGACGAGCCGGGGGATTTCTTCAAACAGTAAACCTGATTTTTACACGCTCTTCAAATCCACAAGTTCCTCGGACAAGCCGAATTCCTGAAATTCCTCCAGCCAGTCGCGCACCCGGACCCTGCTCGAAAGAAGCGCCATGTGGCCTGTGCCCTCCAGTAGTTTGAGCCGGGAGCAGGGGAGCCCGGCAGCCATTACGCGGGCCGCCGTGACGGCATCCAGTAAGCGGTCTTCCGTTCCGGCGACAACCAGCGTCGGCACCTTGATCTCCGAAAGGCGCGGGCGCAAATCCGTTCTTCTGATGATCCGCAGGCGCGCGAGATAGCCTTCGGGTCTGACATCGCGTGTATTCTCGCGGAAAGCGCGACGATCTTCCTCCACGATGTCCTCGCTAAACAGAGTGCGCGGCGCGGTCCTCGTGCGATAAGCCTTGAGTAAAGAATACGGTAAAACCGAGTAGAGCGCGACTCCCAGATTGATTTTTGCGCGATGGGGAAAGGCTGCGAAGGAGTTTACCAGAATAATCCGCTCAAAATAAGCCGGATGCCGAAGCGCCGCCGCCAGAACCGGAAGACCGCCGAAGGATTCGCCGAGCACCGTGACGCGCTCGAATCCAGCGCCACGGATGACCGAGACCAGATCATCAACCAGGGTCTCCAACCCGTAAGGCCCTAACGGGCGCATAGGGAAAGAGATGACTGTATGATCGCGCGCCAGGTCTGCGGCCTGCCTGTAAAAGTTCCTTCCGGTGCCCTCGATTCCAGAAACGTACAGAAACGCCGGGCCACTCCCTTGTTTCTGATAGTCAACCATCTGTTTGGGCTCGTCTCATCTCTTCAAGAATCTCTTGCGCGGCGCGGACGGGGTCGGAAGATTTGAGAATGGGGCGTCCCATAACCAGGTAATCCGCTCCGGCGCGCACGGCTTCCGCAGGACTCATCACACGCCTCTGGTCATCATGGGTGGCTCCGGCGGGGCGGACGCCGGGTGTGATGACGACGAAGTCGCGCCCCTGGATCGTTTCGCGCACGAGCTGAACTTCGTGCGGCGAAGCGACGACGCCGTCAAGGCCCGCTTCCGAAGTGAGCAGCGTAAGCCGCCTGGCCTGCTCTTTCGCTGATGACGAAAAGCCAGCCTCTGCGAGCACAGCATCGTCTGCGCTCGTCAGCACCGTGACGCCGATAACGAGAGGCCGACCGAAGCCTTCGCGCCCGGCCGTTTCGGAAACCGCCTCGGCTGTGCGGCGCATCATCTCACTTCCGCCGCAGGCGTGGACGTTGAAAATGGAGACCCCGAGTCGAGCGGCTTCGACGCCTGCGGCCGCAACAGTGTTCGGAATGTCATGGAATTTCAGATCGAGAAAGATGCGCCCGCCCGCGCGCACTATCTCACGCACGACGCCCGGCCCCTCGGAGGTGAAAAGCTGGGAACCGATCTTGAACATGCCCGCCACATCCTTCAGGGCGCTGAAGAGATTCAGAGCTTCGCGCGCGGTCTCCACGTCCAACGAGACGATCAGTCTGTTTTTCTGAGGCTCGGCCATATGCTCTCTTTTCGTCGAAGCCTTCATCCGTTTTTATACCTTCACAAGCTCTCGTGAGCGGCAGCCGACAGCTTCATCCAGTGTTCGAAAACCTTGTTTGCTGATAATCTCCGCCAGTCCATCGTTAAGGTCGCGTGCTATCCCTAAGCCCTGATAGATGAAGCCCGTATAAAGCTGCAAGAGGCTCGCGCCGGCGCTAATCTTCTCCCAGGCATCTTCGGCAGTGAAGATGCCGCCGACGCCTATGAGCGTCATTCGCCCGCGCGTCAAACGATAAAGCGTCGCGATTGTTTCTGTCGAGCGCGGCCGAAGCGGCGCGCCGCTCAAGCCGCCTTCGCCGCAGGCAGCGACCTTGTCGGGCGCTGTGCGAAGTCCCGCACGGCTGGTCGTTGTGTTTGTTGCGATGATACCCGCGAGTCGCGCACTCTCGGCTATCTCGACGATTGATTCCAACTCCGGCTCGTTGAGATCGGGAGCAATCTTGACAAGCAAGGGGACAGGCTGCTGACGCGGATGTTTACTTGCTAATTCGAGATTCCTCTTTTGCAGCGCGGAGAGCAGAGCCTTGAGAGCTTCAGGACGTTGAAGTTCTCGCAGGTTCGGCGTGTTGGGGGAACTGACGTTAACGACCAGGTAATCGGCAAGCTGATGAACAATTTCAAAGCTCGCCAAATAGTCTGCGGTCGCGTCTTCAATGGCAACCGCGCGACTCTTGCCGATATTGATTCCGAGCACGCACTCAGGGCGATGCGAGGATAGATATTTGGCCGCCGCCTCAGCGCCGTGGTTGTTGAATCCGGCGCGGTTAATCAGCGCGCGGTCCAGGGGCAGCCGAAAAAGGCGCGGGCGAGGGTTGCCCGGCTGCGGTCTGTGCGTGACGGTTCCGACTTCTATAAACCCGAAACCGAGCGCGGCGAGGTACTGTGCGGCTGTGCCATTCTTATCGAAGCCGGCTGCCAGCCCGATTGGGTTGCCGAATCTCAATCCGAACCGTTGAAGCTCGCCGAACGGCGCGCGGCTGAAACGGCGGCTGGCGCGGCGGCGCGCCCAACGTGCGTAGAGCATGGAGGCCAGAGAATCCAGCGCCAGCTCGTGCGCCGTTTCGGGCGGGAGGCGGAAAAGTAGCGGGCGCAGGATTGAGCGATAGAGCATCAGAAACAGTGACGAGCGACGAGCGACAAGTGACGAGCCGGGCGAATTCTAACTTGTCACACGTCACTTGTCACTTGTCACTGCTTTCCGTCCTTGTCTCTTGTCACCGTTCTTGTTAGTATCCAACGCCAATGGATTTGGTCGAGAAAGTACGCATCATGGACGGGGCGCGAATCAATCGCGCGCTGTCGCGGCTCGCCTCCGAGATCGTCGAAGAGAATCACGGTGCGGATGATCTTTACCTCGTCGGCATACGCCGCCGCGGTGTCCCGCTGGCCGAGCGCATGGCCGACAAGATTGCGGATCTCGAAGGCGCGCGCCCACCCGTGGGCATTCTAGACATCACGCTCTACCGCGATGATCTCTCGACCGTCGGCGCAAACCCCGTCGTCAATCGCACGGAGCTTCACGGCGACATAGACAACCGTAACATAGTCTTAATTGACGACGTGCTGTACACGGGGCGCACGATCCGCGCCGCCCTGGATCAGTTGATTGACTTCGGCCGACCGCGCCGCGTGCAGCTCGCTGTTTTGATTGACCGGGGCAAAGAGCACCGCGAGCTGCCGATTCAGGCGGACTACATAGGCAAGGTCGTGCCGACGAAAAAGAGTGAGATCATCAAGGTGATGCTCACAGATTTCGATGAGGAAGAGGGCGTCGCCATCGTTGAGCGACCGGCAACAGAAGAGACCTGAGAGCGGCCAGCGATGGCCGCTTTTTTAATGTAAACATGCCACAGCGACACTTAGAAAGGATGAACGCGGAACGATGAATGATGAATTAAAGATAAAGGCTTTTAATTCATCATTCATCGTTCCGCGTTCATCGTTGATTCGATGAGCACAGCTTTCAGAAGAAAAGATCTGCTCGGCATACGCGAGCTGTCCGCCTCCGAGATCACGCACATTCTCGATACGGCTGAATCCTTCCGCGACATCTCGCGCCGCGAGATCAAGAAAGTGCCAGCGCTTCGCGGGCGCACAGTCATCAATCTCTTCTTCGAAGCTTCGACACGGACGCGCACCTCTTTCGAGATCGCCGCCAAGCGCCTCTCAGCCGATGCTATCAACATCAGCGCTTCCACTTCGAGCGTCACGAAGGGCGAAACTCTGCTTGATACTGCGCGGAACCTGGAAGCCATGGCTCCGGATTGCATCGTCATTCGTCACTCGTCTGCGGGCGCGCCCTATCAACTTGCGCGCATCTGCCGCGCGGCGGTCGTCAACGCAGGCGACGGCGCGCACGAGCACCCGACGCAGGCTCTGCTCGACGCTTTGACCATCCGCGAGCGAAAGGGAAGCGTCGCGGGGCTGAAGGTGGCGATCATCGGCGACATCCTTCATTCGCGTGTCGCTCGCTCGAACATTCATCTCCTGACGAAGCTCGGCGCGACCGTCCGTCTAGCTGGTCCCGGCACTCTTGTGCCCGACGAATTCGGCGAGCTGGTTGAAGAGGGCCTCGTCGTCGAGCACCGCATTGAGGACGCGATTGAGGGCGCGGACGTGGTGATGATTCTGCGTATTCAGCGCGAACGGCAAGACGCCGCTTTCTTTCCTTCGATGCGCGAGTACGCGGTGCATTACGGCCTTAACCTCAAGCGCCTCGAACGCGCCGCGCCCGACGCTATCGTGATGCATCCGGGCCCGATGAATCGTGGCATAGAGATCGCTTCGGATGTCGCGGACGGGACGCGGTCGTTGATTCTGGATCAGGTCACAAACGGTCTGGCGGTGCGTATGGCTGTGCTCTACCTGCTCGCGGGCGGGACGCACGCGGGCGACGCAAAGTCAGTACCGCCTGCGGCGTGATGATTGCGGAATTCGGATTGCGGATTAACAAAACAGACATGAGGCCATATCGGACGGCATTAAGCGAGCAAAAGGATTGATGGATGAGATTGCTAATCACAAACGGCTACTTGATTGACCCGACACAGGGACAGAATAGCGGCAAGAATCTCTTGATCGAAGATGGTCGTGTCGCCGGATTGCTGAATCGTCATGATAGCGTGCCGGAGGGCGCAGAGGTTTTAGATGCGACGGGGTTGGTAGTTGCGCCCGGCTTCATAGACATGCACGTACACCTGCGCGAGCCCGGACAGGAATATAAGGAGACGATTGAGACGGGAACGGCTGCCGCCATCGCCGGAGGTTGGACGAGCGTTTGCGCGATGCCGAACACAGACCCTGTGAACGACAATCCGGCGGTCACGCGCTTCATCATCGAACAGGCGGAGCGGGCAGGGATGGCGAACGTCTTCCCTGTGGGTTCGATTACCAAAGGGTCAAAAGGCGCGGAGCTTTCGGAGATGGGGGAAATGAAACTTGCGGGCATTGTCGCCGTAACAGACGACGGGCGGCCAGTGCCGACGGCTGGAATGATGCGCCGTGCGATGGAGTACGCGCGCGGGTTTGATCTGACTGTGGTTGACCATTGCGAAGACCGCAGCCTCGCCGCTGGCGGCTCGATGCACGAGGGGCGCTGGTCTCTAATGTTAGGTCTTCGTGGAATCCCCGCGGCGGCTGAAGAGATGGATGCCGTACGCGACTGCTCGCTCGCTGAGTTGACCGGAGCGCGCGTGCATCTGGCGCATGTTTCGACACGCGGGGCGCTTGAGGCGGTTCGCCGCGCCAAAGATGCTGGACTGTCTGTCACGTGTGAGGTCGCGCCGCACCACTGGACGCTCATGGACGAGGCTGTCGAAGGCTACGACACGAATACGAAGATGAATCCGCCTCTGCGCAGCCGCGAACACGTTGAAGCAATCCTTGAAGGCTTGAGCGACGGGACGATTGACGCCATCGCCACGGATCACGCGCCGCACCATGCTGACGAGAAGGCGCTCGAATACGACCAGGCGCCGTTCGGCATCACCGGACTCGAAACGGCTGTGGGGCTGGCGCTGGACCGCCTTGTGCGTGAGGGCCTGATCAGTCTTGAACGCTTAGTTGAGTTGTGCGCGGTCAATCCCGCTCGAATCTTCAAGCTGACGGATCGTGGGACGCTGCGCAAAGGCGCTTGGGGGGATGTGACGATTCTCGACCCGGACCTGCAATGGACATTCGATGTCACGCGCTCAAAATCAAGGAGCCGCAACACGCCGTTTGACGGCCTCCAGATGCGCGGCGCAGCCGTGGCAACCGTCGTCGCCGGGCGGGTCGTTTATCGCCATCCGGAGTTTGACCGCATCAGGGCAGAGAAACAGAGCGAAGTAATAATACAATAACACCTGATATCAACGGCACGCATGATGTGATTGATGATGGGAAAACTGATTGGCGTGTTGACTTTGCCAGATAGTGCGTTACGCGGAGATATCTCACTTGGTTAACTGCACATCCGCCGAAACAAGAGTCTGATTAAACAGCTCCCGCGGCGTAGCCGTAATCTGACCGGAAAGTTCACCATCTGGAGAACTGCCCCTAAAGTTCAGGCACTCAAAACAAATCACTAACTCAACCGTTTTACCTTGTCTTGTGGCCCTGATTGCGTGTCGTGGATAGAAGCACATATTTGAGGAACGTGCATCCACAATGCCCTCATACAGCGCTTTCACCAACTTTCTCTTCAGCTCGGTGTCGGAAATTTTTGTCTTGCCAAGAACGGGAAATCTACCGAATCTGTTAGCAACAACTGTCTCCACCAAATTCTGCTTTCTATCTATTGAATTGATTCCAATTGCCATCAGCTCAAACTCTTCGGCCTCCTCCAGAATCTTCCGCGTCTTTTTCGGCAGATAATCATTGAGAGCCTTCATTTCCTCTTCGCTCAACTGGCGATCATTTTCCGGAGTTGCGGGCGGGACTGTTGGCTTCTCGATGCTCTCAACCTTTGGGGCTTCAGGCTTTAGCTGAGGAGGGGCTGTCGAGCAGCCTACCGTGGTCAATAAAACAGTAAAAGAGGCGCTTAAAATGCATTTCATTGTCATACCGCCGTTCGCCTGATGCGAGGAATTTCCAATAAATGTATCGGATGATTCGGGTTTTGCTGCTCTATTGTACTCCTGTTTGTGCAAAATACCGCAGCAAAATACAAAGAGAGACCCGCTGCGCTCTCCCCTTCACAGCGGGTCTCTCTTAGACGGTCGCTCGCTTACGTCATGACAGGGGCGACCGATTCCTTTAGATTTTGTTGGGAGCCTGCACGCGCTCTCCCCTTCACATGCAGGCTCCCTCCGCACCGACAACCCCTTGTTTGAGTTGCCGATCTCGTTAGAACTTATCGAACGTTCGAGGCCGGAAGCGATACGCTTTGGTTAAGAATGACGCCGAACTCCGTGCCCGACTTCACTTCAGCCTCCTGCTCCTTCTCGTAAACCCTCGCGCCCGTGCCGAGACCGCCGCCGAGAATTGCGCCGATGGCCGCCCCCTTGCCGCCGCCCGCAATCGCCCCGATGATCGCGCCCGTCGCCGCGCCGCCGCCGATGAAGACGGCATCGCGCTTACGGTTGCTGCGGCCCTTGACTGTGCCCTCGTTGTCGGAGTTCACGTCGTCGGCCTGAAGGCTGGTGAGCGAGCCGTTAATTGCGCGGCTTATGCCGTTGGGCAGCTCCACCTGATTAAAGTTGACGGAAATGTTGCCAGGCGTGCGCCGTCCCGCCTTCCTCACCGCACTCACGCGCCCCCAGACTTTGCTGCCCGCCGGAATCACCTCGACGCCGCGTGAATAGACCGGGTCAGTCACAGTCGTCGTGAACCTGTCGCCGACGCGCGCATTCCTGGAGTTAAGCTCCTGATTCATACGCACCCGAATCACTGTATCGGCAGGAACCGTGTAATAGCTCGGCTGCGTTGCCGCAGGGCGCGTGTACTTGCCAAGTCGCGGGCGAGTTCTGCGCCGCTGGCCGAAGGCCGGGATAAGGCTACCGGCAATTAATGTTATGAGAACTAAAAATTTGATAGCGAGGCGCGCCCGATTGCGATTAACTTCAGTCATGATTTTCAAATCCTCCAAAGTTAAGCTCACCGCCTTTGCCCACCTCTTCACAGAGCGTGGCGGCGAGGCGTTGATACCTGAGCAATGAGCGTGCCACTTCCGCAGGACGCTCAGGCCATAGCGTAAGGCGAGGTATTTTCTAAGTTAAAGGCAAAAATTCGTCAGCAGATTTTAAGAGGCTTCGTCTTTCTTGTAAACCATGTGCGCGAGCCTGCCAGGGGCGTGCACGATATGGGGTGAAAGACGAAAGCGAGAGATCAAAGACGCTGTGCGTTTTGTCTCTCGCTTTCGCTATCAAGAAGATTGCCGAGGGCGGGACTCGAACCCGCACGCCCTTACGGGCAACGGATTTTCTTACCACTACGGCTTTCGCCGCCCCCAGTCAATTGCGGATTTCGGATTGCGGAATGCGGATTGAAAAGACAAAACCAAACTTTCTAAATCCGCAATCTGAAATCCGCATTCCGCAATCGAATGGGTTTGTGGTCTGGACGATGCCTTCTCCCTGCATCCAATTGGACGTTTAGGAGGGAGCCGTCTCGTCTCTACACTTTGCGGGCCATTCTTTCTTCGGCCGGCCTTAGCTCGGCGTTGCCATCAGCGATTTCGCGAGCGAAATCCTGTTAAGGTTTCACCGACTTTGACTCCATTCACGCCAGCGTTTCCATCCGGCGTGCTCAAACAAATTAAGTCCGTAGCGTCTGCCATTCCGCCACCCCGGCATAAGGGCGAGAAAGATAACATGGCCTGCTTCATCTTTCCAACTTCTTCACAGCCCGCCCCGCACGATGTTAGAATGTCCGCTCAAGCGGAAGCCTCGACGTTTCGTCAATAGACCGGGACTCGTATGACCGAAGAACAAGAAGTATTTATCGAGCATTTGCAGAAGGCCGGACTCAAGCGCACGACGCAGCGCGAGCTGATTCTGGACGTCTTTCTGCGAACCGAAAAGCATCTCTCCAGTGAAGACCTCTACAGGTTAGTGCAGGCTGAGGACCCGACCATCGGCCAGACCACAGTCTATCGCACGCTAAAACTCCTGACCGAGGCCGGGCTCGCACGCGAGGTGCGATTCGGTGATGGGCGAACGCATTACGAGCACAACTATAAGCATCAGCACCACGACCACATGATCTGCATGGAGTGCGGCGAGATCATAGAATTCTTCTCAGCCGAACTCGAAGCCATTCAGGACGCGATGGCCGCCAAGCACCGCTTCGAAGTCAAGCAGCACCTGCTACGAATACTGGGCGTCTGTGCCAACTGCCGCCGCGAAGCGCGCACACGTAAAAAAGAGGAAGCGGCGACGCCCCAGCACGTCAGAGTCGCGTCGGCAGAATAAGAATGCACCATTAAAAATGTAAAATGCAAAAATAAGGATGGAAAGCAAATCTTTTATCCTCACTTTTGCATTTTCAATTCCTTTAGGTGTAAGTTTCTTTTGTCTTCCCGAAAAAGAGTTCGAACGCCGCCCCTGAAGCACGCGGCATTGGGTTCATCCGATGAGTGTAGAAATTAAGTTCGAGCCGGAAGGTCGAAACGGCCTGGTCGCCGAAGGCACGTACGTGTGGGACGCGGCAAAGCGCCTGGGCGTGCGGCTGCCCGCTGAGTGTGAAGGACGCGGCGAGTGTGACACTTGCGCCGTTATTGTTGAAGAAGGTGCGACGCTTCTTTCGTCTTTGACCGAGGCGGAGCGGGCGCGCCTGAGCCCCGAGCGGCTCGCGGCGGGAGAGCGTCTCGCTTGCCAGGCTAAAGTTGAGCGGGGAGGCGAGGTGAGTTTGCGCCAGGTGCCTGCGACGGAGCGCGCAGAGACTTCGGCGGAGGCCGCAAAGGATTTGCGAAAGGAGTTTCGCAACCTGCCGCTCAAACGCAAAATCTCGACCCTCGTCGAACTCGAAGCCGTCACGATGCTTCAGACACTAGACGCCATCATCAGCGTCCCGTTTACGATTGGCGAGAAGGTGATGGATTTAATGGCGGGCCGTGGACGAGCTTTGAACAGACGCGATCATGAAGCCCACCGTCCCACGGAGCACCTCCCGCGCGAAGAAAGCGCGGCGGGCGAGCAGGGCGGTTAAGCTTTTCTCTCGATCTTAAACCTCTTCGCAAATTCAAGGGCCGAGTGAGTCTTCAACGATAGCTGATGCGTAAACTATCTCCTGAGAAAGAATCCAACGCGCCGCCCGTGAAAAGGGCGAGCACTTCCTTCATTCTTCTTTTCATCTGCATTCTTCCGCTCTTTTTCCTGGCCTGCTCCAGCAGTAATAACAGGACAGATGGAAACGCCGGGGCAACGCCGACAGCTTCGCCGCAAACTTCCCCGGCGAGGTTAAGCATTGACGCGGATCGCGCTTTCGAACATGTGCGCAAGCAGGTTGAGTTCGGCCCGCGTCCCGCCGGGTCCGAAGAACTTGCCAGGACGCGCGAGTACATGGTCGGCGAGTTGAAATCTTATGGGTTGAACGTCACGCTCGATGAGTTTACGCCGAAGACGCCTATCGGAGAGCGCAAGTTTGCCAATGTCGTGGCTGAACTCCCGGGTGAATCCCCGGACATAATTATCCTATCCAGCCATTACGACACCAAACTTTACAAGGAGTTTCGCTTCGTCGGCGCAAACGACGGCGGTTCTTCGACGGGAGCGCTTCTGGAAATGGCGCGCGTGATGGCGACGAGCGGCCAGAAACCGCGCCTCACATACCGCTTCGTCTTCTTCGATGGCGAGGAGGCCTTCTGCGCGGAATGGGATCAGTGTCAAAACCCTGACGGGCCGGACAATACCTATGGCAGCCGCCATTACGTGCAGCTGCTCAGGGAGAAAAATGAGCTTCAGCGCGTGCGTGCCCTGATTCTGCTGGACATGATAGGTTATAAAAAACTGGAGTTGGGACGAAACGAGGTCCTGAGCACCCCGTGGCTGATTGACGCTGTCTGGAATACCGCGCGCGAAGTGGGCCATGACAAATATTTTGTAGATGCTATCGAACACTGTGACGGTGACGACCACGAGCCTTTCCTGAGGGCCGGTATCCCGTCGCTAGACATCATACAGCTCAGCACCTATCCGTACTGGCATAGGGCTGAGGACACGCTCGATAAAATCTCGCCGCAGAGTCTGAAGATTGTCGCAGACGTTGTGCTCGCCAGCCTTCCGCGAATCGAACAGCGAGTTTTGAGCACACGCCCTTAGTAGCTTTTCGGAGGTGAAATGAATCGCCGAGGATTGTTCTTAATAGGTTTGATCGCTTTCTTGTCGGGAGTGTGCGGTATTAAAGCTCAAACACATTCTACGAAGGCGGATGAGCCTTTTGAGGTGGTCAAGACAGAAAAGTTCGAAGGCATAATCATCCCTCGCGAAAAGGGCAGCGATTTTGCCAGCGGCCTTTTCCAGCCGGAAGTGAAAGAGTTCTGGACGCCGGACAAAGTGGAGGTCCTGAAGCTTGAGCGTGGAATCAGCGCCTATTTAAAAAAGCCTGAAAGCAAGGCTTCTCCGGGCTTGTGGTCGAAGCTGATGTCATATAAACGGCAGTACGTCGGAATCGTGAAAAACGGACACAAGAAAATCTTCGCCAACTTCTTCTGTGACGCCGGCGGGAGGGACTGGAAGACCACTCCCATCTTTGTTCTCGACGGGGGCGATTGTTTCTTCACTATCTTGTACGATCCGAACTCTGACGCCTTCTCCGACCTGAGCATTAACGGTGAGGCATAAGTAAAGCTTCGCCAGCGCGTGGGGCACAAAGAAAGGAATAAGCTTGCTCAAAGCTCCTGACAGCCTGGTCCCTGTGGATTTCTCCGAGTGCTCCGTCAATGCGGTGCGCGTTGCTCTCGGCATCGCCGCGCCGGATGGCGACCTGACGCTGCTGCACGTCATTGATGAGCGCTTCGTCGCCGACGCTGTGGCCGCGGGCCTCGGAAATTCCGATGAGATTACAGCGCGAATGCGCGAGCGCGCCGAAGCGGATTTCTCAAGCCTGCTGGAAGGGATGGAGACCGGCGGCGTCGAGATTGAGCGGATGATTGTAATCGGCCTCCCTTTCATAGAGATTTTGAAGATCGCTCGTGACCTCGATCTGCCTTTGATTGTGATGGGAATGCGCGGGCGGTCCACGCCCCCGGAGGAAGTTCTCTTCGGCTCGACCGCAGAGAAAGTCTTGAGAGGCTCCCGTATCCCTGTCCTCTGCGTACCCCTTTAAGAGTCTGGAGTCTGGAGTCTTGGAGTCTGGAGTCAAAGGCTGAAAAGAAATTTGCTTTTGACCTCTGACTCCAGACTCCAGACTCCAAGACTCCAGACTCATTTATGAAACGAGTTGCAGTCATCCCGGGCGACGGCATCGGCCCGGAGGTCATTCAAGAGGCCGTGCGGATCCTTGAACGCCTTCACGAGACGCACGGCGTCGAGCTTTCGTTGACCCATTTCGACTGGGGGGCAGATAAATTTCTGAGCGAGGGTGTGAGTCTTCCTGAAGGGGCGCTTCAAATGCTCTCGCAGGAGTTTGACGCGATTCTGGCCGGGGCGTTCGGCGACCCGCGCGTTCCTTCAAACAAGCACGCCGAAGATATTCTGCTGGGGATGCGGCGCGGCCTGGACCTCTACATCAACCTGCGCCCCGTGCGCCTCTTAAATGAGCGTTTGACGCCGCTCAGTAATCGCACCCCTCCGGAGATTGATTTCGTCGTCTTTCGTGAGAACACAGAGGGCGCGTATTGCGGCGCCGGCGGGTTCCTCAAGAAGGGAACCGCGGACGAAATCGCCACGCAGGAGGAGCTGAACACGCGCCGTGGCGTGGAGAGAATCATCGTCGCCGCGTTCGAATATGCGCGCCAACACGGGCGCAAGCGCGTGACGATGGCCGATAAATCGAACGTGCAGCGTTTTGGCGGAGACCTCTGGCAGCGTGTTTTCAAAGAGGTGGCCGCGCGCTACGAGGAGATCGAGGCCAGGCACCAATACGTTGACGCGATGGCGATGTTCATGGTCCTTGACCCGTCGCAGTACGACGTCATCGTGACGAACAATCTGTTCGGAGATATTCTGACGGACCTGGGCGCGGCACTACAGGGCGGGCTCGGCATGGCCGCGTCGGGCAACATTCATCCGGGCCGCGTCTCTCTGTTTGAGCCCGTACACGGCAGCGCGCCGCCCCTGGCAGGAAAAGGGGTCGCCAACCCCGTTGGCTCTATTCTCACTGCGGCGATGATGCTAGAATACCTCGGGTACGATGCCGCAAGCCGCGCGGTCGAGAAGGCTGTCGGCGAAGCCGTCGCACAGAACGAGACGACGCGCGATCTGCGCGGGCGACTTTCGACTGAAGAAGCGGGCGCGGCGATTCGTCAGAGACTTTGAAAAGCCGTGACAGGTAACAGGTGATAAGTGACAAGAGAAAACTTTGTCCCGTCGCCTGTCACCCGTCACCTGTCACCGTTTTTATGAGCAAGGGCAGAGAAGCGGCGCAGAAGCTGCTCGCCATCATTATCATCATTGCGATGCTCGGCGTTATGGGAATTCCGTTTTCAGTCATTATCTTCTTCGCCCTGATCAGCTTCTTCATCTGGCAGGCGGTGGCGCACACGGAGCACCAGGAGACGGGGCGAATCTTCGAGTTTTACATCGCCGCCAACGACGTCTTTCGCGATGAGGAGCGGCACTGGTTCGGGTTCGAGATCGCCGAAGCCATTGAGCGTGGTGAGAAGGTTCTGCATTCGATGCCTGATCCGCCGCCCCTCATCTATTTCGCGCTCGGTGCCCTCTACCACAAGGCGGGCGATCACGAAGCTGCCGCCGAACACCTCTCTTACATCGTCGAGAACGGTCTCTCGAATGAGCGCCACACCCTGGCCCCTTCCACAGAGCTGCGGCGCTACGTTCACATCCTGAGAAAGCTGGAGCGCGAGCCGAACGTCGCGCCGCAGACGATGGCTGCCATCCGTAGCCTTGACCGCGCGCGTCATCATCGCGCCGCCTTCATGCTCGCCGAATGCCGCGAGCGCATTAACGCGATTCCGGCGCTCAACGCGACGTCCGTGACGGGCCTCCCCTTCAGTCAAGCGCCAGCCGACGGCAGTCATTCACTTAATCCCGAGACAACACCCCGCCAGACGGCCCTCGCTCCGCCGCCCCCAATCGCTGAAGTGTTACGTGACCTCTACGAAGAAGAGAAGAGAACGGCTTGAAAAGGCAAAAGTAAAAAGGTAAAAGGCAAAAGAAAGACGAGAGGTGCGCCTTTCGCTTTTGCCTTTTACCTTTTTACTTTTGCCTTCGGTAAATCTCTTGGGCGTCGAGACGATTATCGGGAATTACAGGGTTGAGGAACGCATCGGGCGTGGCGGGATGGGTATTGTCTATCGCGGTCGGCACCTCAAGCTGCCACGCGAAGTCGCCATCAAATCCATCAGCCCGAGCAGCCACCGCGACCTGCGCCGTCTCCGCCATCGCTTCGAGAAAGAGGCCTTCGTCCAGTCCCAGCTGGATCATCCCGGCATTGTAAAAATCTACGACTACATCGTCGCCGAGCAGACCTACTACATCGTGATGGAGCTTGTCGAAGGGCGCTCTCTGGCGCAGCTCCTGGAGCGCGAAGTCTCCCCGCTGCCGACCGCGCGCGCTCTCAATCTCTTCGAGCAGATACTCGAAGCAATCGCTTACGCACAGGACGTCGTCTACCAGGATCAGGACGGCTCGACGCACAAGGGGCTGATTCATCGTGATCTGAAACCCGCCAACATTCTCATCACGCCCGACGAGCGTGTGAAAATCACGGACTTCGGCATCGTCAAACTCGTCGGCTCCGAGAAAACGAATACCGGAGCAAACTACGGCTCGCCCGAATACGTTTCGCCGGAACAGGCGGAGGGCGCGCTGGTGGACCCGCGCTCGGACATCTATAGTCTCGGGATAATCCTTTACGAGATGCTGACGGGCCGCCCCCCGTTCCACGACCGTGGAGGCCGCCTTTCCCCGCTCGAAATCGTCCGCGCGCACCTCAATCAAACACCGCAACTGCCGTCACAGATCAACCCGCTCCTGACGCCGGAGCTTGAAGCCGTCATCCTGCGCGCCATCGAGAAGAAGCCTGAAAACCGCTTCCCCACGGCGGCCGCTTTTCTACAAGCCGTGCGCCATGTGCGCGGGCAAGCGGAGGGCGAAGCTGGGCGTAAGCAGAATCTCCCACCTTCGGCTCCGATCAAAGTCGGCACACAAGAGATCGTCGCCCCGACGATGCACGGTGAAGCGCGCGAAAGCTACGCGACGCAGCCTGTCAAGGCTCTGACCTGTGCGGCTTGCGGGGCTGTAGCCGTAGCAGGCGACACGCGCTGTCGCCAGTGCGGGCGGGAACTCGGCGGCTCGCCCTCTACCGTCAAGCTCACACGTCTTGAGGCGGACGAATGGCGTCGGAAGCGCTCCTTCGGGTTATGGATTGGCGGCACGGCTGTTGTCATAGCGATAATTGGTATGACCGTTTTCTTTCTGCGGCGCGGCGCGACGACCACCGAGCAGCCGGCGGCCCAAACTTCAGCGGTCCCAGGGCAAACGACCGGCACTGAATCCACGCTCGAAGAGATAAAGCCGGCGCAGGTGACAGTTGATTCCACTTACGACAGCTACAGCATAGCCCCCCTGACAGATGGCGAGACGGACGTGCGGCGCATCGCCGAGATGAAATTTAACGAGGGCAACTGGGCTTCCGAAGAGACCAAGGGGCCGCACTGGATCGAACTCTCTTTCGAGCGGCCTATGCTCCTGACCTCCGTCTACGTTTACTGGGGCTTCGACAACAATCACTTCAAGCCGTCGCGTCACGTCGAATTGCAGGTGCCGGATGGGCGCGGGGGATGGCGTACGATCTCTCAGATGAAGCCCGACAAGGATTACGACCGAATGGCCTTTGAATTTCCGCACGTGAGAGTCGAGCGAGCGCGAATTTTTCAGCCTCCGTTGCAGGGACCGCCGAATCGCCCTTTCATCATGTGGGTGCGTGAGGTTAAAGTGTTCGGCGTCGCGCAAAATAATTCAAAGTGAGTCTCAATCTACACCATGCTAACTGCTGAAATCATCGCCATCGGTTCCGAACTCCTGACGCCGGACCGCACGGACACGAACAGCCTCTGGCTGACCGAAAAGCTCAACGGCATCGGAATCGAAGTCAAACAGAAGACGGTCGTCGGCGACGACGACGCGCGGCTCGAAGAGGCCATCAGGGATGCGCTCAAGCGCTCACGCGTGATTGTGATGACGGGCGGCCTGGGGCCGACCGAGGACGACATCACACGCAAGATCGCCGGACGCGCGATGAACCGCAGGCTCCTGCTCAACGAGAAAGTGCTGGAAGGGATTCGTAAAAAATTTTTCGATATGGGCCACCAGATGCCCGAAATCAATTCGCGGCAGGCGATGGTCATTGAAGGCGCAGAGGTTTTGGACAACCCGAACGGCTCCGCGCCAGGTATGTATATCGAGCACGATGGCCGGAGCGTCGCTATCCTGCCGGGGCCGCCGCGCGAGATGCGTCCGATGTTCGAAGCGTTCGTGCAGCCGAAACTCGCGGCCAAAGCCGGCGACGTGCGCGTCGCTCGCCGCGTCCTGCGCGTCGCCGGGATGGGAGAGTCGGCCGTTGACGAAAAAATCGCGCCTGTTTACACGCAGTACAAGAATCCGCAAACGACGATTCTTTTCAACCGCAGCGAGATTGAGATTCACCTGACGGCACAGGCGAAGACAGAGACGGAGGCGGAGCTTTTGCTGGACGGGCTGGCCGGGCAGATTGAAGAGCGCCTGGGCCACTCGATCTTCGCCTTTCGGGGCGAGAAGATGGAAGCGGTCGTCGGCCTACGCCTGGCTGTCGGCGGCTTCACCCTTGCGGTCGCCGAAAGCTGCACGGGCGGACTCATCAGCCAGCGCCTGACGGAAGTCCCGGGCTCGTCCGTCTATTTCATGGAAGGTGTGGTCACCTACTCGAACGACGCGAAGACGCGCTCGCTCGGCGTTGATTCCGAATTGATCCTGAGGCACGGCGCAGTCAGCTCGAAGGTCGCGGAGGCCATGGCCGAAGGCGTGCGCCGTCGCGCCGACACGGATTTCGGCCTCGCCGTCACGGGCATCGCCGGACCGGGCGGCGCGACTGAAGAAAAACCCGTCGGCCTCGTCTACATCGCCCTCTCGGACGACGCGCACACGGAGCACCGCAAGCTGATACTTCCCGGCGACCGCCACCTCATCCGCTGGCGCGCCTCGCAGGCCGCGCTCGATTTGCTGCGTCGGCGACTGATTTAGTCTGTATCATGCTCGCCCTCACACTATTCACTTTTGCAGTGTAAAGGGCATAAAATCGTTTTTCTGAGATGAGGGATTAGCAGGAGTTGCCATTGATGAGTACAGAACTAGGAGCCTTGTTGATTAGTTCGCCAGATGTTTGCGGCGGGCGTTTGCACATTGAGGGCACTCGCATTACGGTCAACCAGATTGCCGCCCTGTACAAACAAGGATACAGCCCGGAAGAGATTGCAGATCAATACTCACATCTATCCCTCGCGCAAGTCTATACAGCGTTGGCTTACTATCACGCCAACAAAGACGAAATAGAGGCTGATTTGGCTGCTGAAAAACAGGAGGCAGAGCGGCTTGAGCGGGAGTTCAACAAGCCTTGAGATAGTGCAGCCTTATTCAATTCAGTTCAAGAGCGGTTCTACATCTGCCCTTATCCTTTCCTTGTCTCACGATTCCTTTGCTTGCTATAGTCTCGGTTCGCCCTGAAGCATGGATTTCTCCCATAGGGCGCGGAGTGCTTCGAATGCGACCCGTGCTGGTTCTCATCGCTGCGTATCTGCTGGGTTCGATCCCTTTCGGTTATTTGATCGTGCGCGCCAAAGAGGGCGCGGACGTGCGCGAGACAGGTTCGGGAGGGACGGGCGCGACCAACGTCTCGCGCCGCGCTGGAAAGCTTGCGGGAATAGTCACGCTCCTGCTCGACGCTGTGAAGGGTGCGCTCGCAGTCCTGCTCGCGCGCTGGCTGGCGACTGATGATTTCGGGGTCAACTGGTGGGTGGCTGCGTCGGCCGTCATCGCAGTCTTCGCACACTGTTTCCCCGTCTGGCTGGGCTTTCGCGGGGGCAAGGGCGTGGCGACGGGCGTCGGGGTCTTTCTCAGTCTCTATCCTTTGGCCGTTGCGTGCGCGGCGGCAGTTTTTATTCTCGTCGTCGTGCTCACGCGCTACGTCTCGCTCGGCTCGATCCTGGCGACCGCAGCCTTCCCGCTGTTCGTCTGGCTGTTGAGCCTGTATGTGAGACCTGTCGCAGATCTTGCACCTATCCTGACGGCGGCAATGGTCGGTGGCGCTCTCATCATCCTGATGCACCATGCCAACATCGGAAGGTTGCTGACAGGAACGGAGAGCAAGTTTAAATGAAAAGCAGGAGTCAGAATCCAGAAGCCAGAATGAATCAGGCGGCGAACCGCTTTTAGTCTCTCTTTTCTTCTGACTTCTGGATTCTGACTCCTGACTCCTGCTTTATGTCTCGTCTCGCAATCATCGGTGCCGGTAGCTGGGGGACTGCGCTCGGAATTATCGGCGGGCGCGCGGGGCATAAAGTGCGGCTGTGGTCGCGCAACGGGACCGTCGTCGAGGCGGTCAACGAGCGGCGCATCAACAGTGTCTATCTCCCGCAGCATGAGCTTCCCGAAGGCGTCGAGGCGACAAGTGATCTGAGCGGGGCTCTGACCGACGCGGAGCTGGTGCTGCTGGCCGCCCCGTCGCATGTGACGCGCGACCTGCTCGTGCGTATGTTGCCGGACCTGCGGCAGGAGATGCTCTTTGTCAGCGCGACCAAGGGGATTGAGATTGAGTCTGGCAAGCGAATCTCGGAAGTCTTGAGAGATGTCGTCGGCGAACGTTTCGCGCCGCGCTTCGTTTGTCTCTCAGGTCCTTCGTTTGCGCAGGAAGTGGCCGCGGGCCATCCGACGGCGGTTGTCGCTGCCAGCGACAATCTCGCAGATGCGCGTCTGGTTCAGGAAGAACTCAGTTTTCAGAACCTGCGTATCTACACGAACACGGACACGATCGGCACGGAGATCGGCGGATCTGTGAAGAACGTGATGGCGGTGGCGGCCGGAATGGTCGCGGGGCTGGGGCTGGGGACGAACAGCATCGCGGCGCTCATCACGCGCGGGCTGGCCGAGGTCGCGCGGTTCGCGCTCGCACAGGGCGCGCGCATGGAAACCCTGATGGGGCTCGCAGGCATGGGCGACCTGGTCCTGACCTGCACGGGTGGCCTTTCGCGCAATCGTTATGTCGGGCAGGAGCTGGGAAAGGGTCGCGCGCTCGAAGAGATTGTCGGCGGGATGCAGGAGGTCGCCGAAGGCGTGAAGACGACGCGCGCCGTCCATCGTCTCGCTCAAAAAATGAATGTCGAGATGCCGATTACCAGCGAGGTCCACGCGGTCCTCTATGAGGGCAAGCAGGCGGCGGACGCCGCGGGCGAGTTGATGGTGAGACCTTTGCGCGGCGAGAGAGAAGAATAATTTTGAATTTTGAGTTTTGAATTTTTAATTAAAAGCTCTTGGCCTTAATTCAAAATTCAACATTCAAAATTCAACATTCGAGTGATTATGACTACGTCTCAGGAAGAGAAGATGCTGGTGACGAATCGCGCGGCTTTTCACGAGTATCACATTTCGGACAAGTACGAAGCGGGCATCGCGTTGACCGGCACGGAAGTAAAAAGCGTGCTGGAAGGCCGCGTCCAGTTAAAGGACTCTTATGTTGCCGTCCGCGATGGCGAGGCCTGGTTGTTCAACGCACACATTTCGCCGTATTCTCATGGGAACCGTGCGAACCATGATCCCTTGAGAACGCGCAAGCTGCTGCTGCACCGTCGCGAGATTGATCGCCTCGAACAGGCTGCGACTGTTCAGGGCATGACGCTGGTCATAACGCGCGTCTATCTGAAAAACAGGCGGGCGAAGTTTGAAGTCGGCGTGGCGCGCGGTAAAAAGTTGTACGACAAGCGGGAGACAGAGTTACGGCGGACGGTCGAGCGCGAGACGCGCGCGCAATTGAAAGAGCGCACACAACGCAGTTAAGATGTGAATTAAAAGATTCGAGAGGATGATTATATGGAAGTCCAGGGAAGCGCGGGACGCTATACGGAACAGGACGTTCAGGCATTGGCCGTTGCCGTTTTCAAAGATGAGAAGGCTAACGAAGGTATCTTGAAAGAGCTGGACGAAGCATCCGGAGGCGTCGTCCACTCGGTCATCGAGTCCGAAGAATTGAAAGGTAAAGAGGGCGAGACGGTCTATGTGCATCTGGCTCCGGGCGGCAGCCTGCGCGCAAACCGTCTCCTGCTGATTGGAGTCGGCGCGCGTGAAGATTACAAACCGGCGCAAGTCTCGCAGATGGCGGGCACGGCCGTGAGGTTTCTTCGCGGCAAAAACATCAAGACCGTCGGCCTGGTCGCGCGCGCCGAAGGCGATGCGGACAGGGCTGTGGCTGCGACGGCCGAAGGCGCAATCATGGGCCTGTTCGAGCCAGACAAATATCGAACGATTGAAAAGGAGGAGCGCAAGATTGAGCACCTCGTTGTGATCGTCGAAGGCGCGGACGAAGAGGCTTTGAGGCGCGGAGCAGAGCGCGGGCGCGTCATCGGCGAGTCCGTCAACTTCACGCGCGAGCTGGCTAACGAGCCGGGCGCTTACCTGACGCCGTCCGATCTGGCCGAACGCGCGCGCGAGATCGCCAATGAGTTCGGTCTGAACATTGACGTCCTGGACGAGGCCCGTATGGAGCAGGAAGGCATGGGGGCGCTCCTGAGCGTCTCGCGCGGCTCGGAAGAAGAAGCGAAGTTGATTATTTTGAAATATACGCCGCGCGAGCCTTCGGACCAGGGAGAAGATAATCTGCTGGCGTTCGTCGGCAAAGGCATCACCTTCGATTCGGGCGGAATCTCGCTCAAGCCCGGCGAGAACATGGAATTGATGAAGTATGACATGACGGGCGGCGCAACGGTGCTCGGCGCGATGCGCGCCATCGCGCAGTTGAAGCCTTCGATTCCAGTGCTCGGGGTTGTCCCTGCTTCAGAGAATCTACCTTCGGGCAAGGCCACGAAGCCTGGCGACGTGGTCAGGGCCATGTCCGGCAAGACCATTGAGATTATCAATACGGACGCTGAAGGGCGCCTCATTCTCTCTGATGCCATCTGCTACGCCAAAAAACTGGGCGCCAAACGTATCGTTGACATGGCGACTCTGACGGGCGCCGTCTCAATCGCGCTCGGCGACGTCAACACGGCTGTGCTGGGAACGGACCAGGAGCTGATTGACGAGATCATCACGGCAGGACGCGAGGTCGGGGAGAAGTTCTGGCAACTGCCGCTCGACAAGGAATACACCAAGCAGATCAAGTCAGACATCGCGGACATCAAGAACGTCGGCGGGCGCAAGGCCGGAACGATCACCGCCGCAGCGTTTCTTAAAGAGTTTGCCGACGGCGTTTCGTGGGCGCACCTGGATATCGCGGGCACGGCCTGGGGCGACGACGCCAGACCGTATCGCTCAAAAGGTCCGACGGGAATCGCCGTTCGCACGCTCCTCAATATCGTGGACCGTGCCGCGCGTTCTCAATCTGAAGGCTGAAGGCGGGAGAGCGAGGTCAAGTCCACCTCCCGCTCTCTCTTTGATTCGTCTCCAAGCGCACTGCTGTTTTCATCTGTCTACATACTGAGACAGCGGTGTTCACAAGTGTGGACACAAATTGAAGCGGGAACTGGTGGGGACTGCGTTTCCCTGAGTATTTCGTCTCCTTCTTAACTGGCACAAGCATTGCTGAAGCGGGCTCGGAGCCAGGGCGGCGGACCCCACTTAAAATTGTCCTCGCCCCCTCGGAGGCCGCGCCGAGTCTCAAGGCATCGCCCCCTGGCTCCCCTCAAAGCCTCATAAACGCCAAATTTTTAGACCTCCTGACTCCCGCCCACGTACGGGACGCCTCGCCTGAAGCTCAGGTTAACTTCGGGCGAGACGAATTCGCCCGTGCCGTGCTATATTATCGGCGTCAAGGGCGACCCTCCCCGCCCGGTCAAACAGAGATTGTCCGAGCGTCACACTTGCTCTTTTCAAAGTTTTTCGAGGAAAGCGCGGTGGTAGATTACTACAAAATATTAGGTGTCAGGCGGACGGCGACAGCCGCAGAGATCAAGTCTGCCTACCGTCGCCTGGCTCGCCAGCGCCACCCCGATGTCAACGGTGGCTCGGAGCATGCCGCGCGCAAGTTTGCCGTCCTCTCTCTGGCTTACAGGACGCTCAGCGATCCGCAGGAACGCGCGCATTACGACGCGAAGTGGGAAAAAGACCGGGAACTAAGGAACACGAGCTCCGTTCTGCAATCCAGTAACGTCCACGCCCGCCGGATTCGTATGATCACGGCGCAGGCGCGCTACGACAGGGCCGTGGATATACTTTTAGAGGCGGACCGGCGGGCCAACTCGGAACGTTCGCAGGTAATTTTCACTACCGTTACGCTCTTCTTCTCGACCTTCATCGTCGCGATGTTGAAGCCGAAGTTCTGGCAGATCGGTATCATCGGACGCGCCATCGTCATCACCCTTTTCCTCTTCGGCCTCTGGCATCTGGCTTCGAGGCTGCGCGAGTATTTCGCGCGTTACACCTACAAGCCCGATTCCATTCACGTCTCGATCATCAACGAAAAAGAGAAACCCGAACAGCCTTTCACGCGCTTCTCGGCCTACGCTTTCCTGATTGTCGGCTACGTCATCAGCATCGCCGCGGGCCTTTTCGCCGCCGCTCAGCTCCGGTACGTGATGAATGACATGGCGTTTATCTTCGACCAGCATATCCGGCCGGACCTGATCTTCTACCCACCAATCGCCGTCCTCCTTGTGGACACGATGCACAACATCGCCTCCAAGGTTGATTCCTGATGAGCGCCGGGCGGGAGCTTATCGGCGTCATCTCTGACACGCACGGGAAATTGGACGAAAGAGTCTTCGAGTTATTCGCGGGCGTGAGCCGCATCATACATGCAGGCGACATCGGCGACGAGGAGTTGATCTGGAAACTCGAAAAGGTCGCGCCAGTCATCGCCGTTCGCGGTAACAACGACGCCGCCACCCTCTGCTTTCCTAACGAAAGGATGGCTCGCATCCAGGGCCGCACCTTTTACATCCGCCACCAGTTCGCCACTGTCGAGAAGTTAAACGTTGCACAGCAGCGCCTCATCGAGGAGCGAATGGCCGACGCAGTCATTTTCGGACACAGCCACCAGGCCTATTTCGGATACTGGCGGGGCACATTGCTCTTCAACCCCGGCGGCGCGGGCCCAAAGCGCTTCAGCCTCCCACGCTCTGTCGGATTGCTGGAGCTGCACGAGGAAAGAATTGAGCCGCGTATCCTGATTCTGGATGACGCGAGCGATTGAACGCCCGTGAGACTATCTCACGCCAATCTTCTTGCCGCCTTCTGCTTTCCAAAATCTTGCGCGTTCATCTGGTCTCGGTGTATATTGCGAGCGATCAAACCCCCTGGACAACTTAGCCGGACCGCCGCTAGAGGACGCGGCCGCCAAGTTCACAGATTATTGGAGACGCAACTTACGCTGGTGAAAAATAAAAACACGTGTCCCTCGCGCCGATACGTTATCCGCCGACGGCCTCCTGAACGTCGTTACAGTTTCTCGTGAACTGATCGCGCTTCGGCCGTCGCCCTTTGCAGGCAAGGAGCAAAGAGATGGCCAAGCGATTAACCGAACGCCAACGTCTCGCCCTCAAACTCGACTCTTTAAATGACTCGGAAGTCGTGGAAGTTTTAGACTACATCTCAATCATGGAGTCTATGCGCCGCTCGGCCATGTTGCCAGGCGTCTGGGAAGATGAGTTAGTCACGCTTCTGGCAGACGCGCCCGAGAACAGGCGAGCGCGGCAGGCTTTTGAATGGGAAGCGGTCCGCCGCCGCGCCGAGCGCCGCGCCTCGAATCTGCCTGTCCGCGTCTGAAATTTGATGAGAGGAATTAAACTTCAGCCAGCCGCCGCCGCGTTCGGACGCTTAGCCGTCTGTGTGCGCCATCGGGCGGCCGTCCTCTTTTTCTTGATTTGTCTCCCCCAGGTCCTTTCAGCCCAGACATCAAACCCCACGCAACTGACTCCGCTGCAAATCGAAATCGAAAAGCAGCGCCAACGGCTAGACTCAAAGGATGTTGAAGAACGGCGTGACGCCGTGATGCGATTAGGCTGGATGAGTCGCCCGGAGAGTTCCCGCCAGGCGGCCACAGGCTTACGCGATTCTTCTGCAATGGTGCGTGCCACAGCCGCGCGCGCAGTCCTTTCGCTGCCGCCTGATGAGGCCGCCGCGCTGCTGCTTCCGCTCGTTCAGGATCGCGACGAATTCGTTCGGCAGGAGACGGCTTACGCGCTCGGCGAAACGCGAAGCCGAACGAGCGTCTCGTCGCTCGTCAACCTTCTTGAGCGGGATAAGCGGGACGGCGTTCGCGGCGCCGCGGCTGTTGCACTGGGGCAGATCGGCGATGAAGCTGCGGTGATTCCTTTAGTGCAGTTAATCTCCCAGCGTCTTCCGGCCTCCGGCATAATCAATCGGGTCAGGCGCAAGAAGAAAGATGAGAATGAATTTATTAGACGCGCCGCCGCGCACTCGCTCGGGCAGATTCGCAGCCGCGCCGCCGTCCCTGCTTTGATTGAAGCTCTCGAAGACGAGCGTGCGCCGGACGATCTCCGTCGTGAGGCCGCAGCTTCGCTCGGTTTGATAGGCGATACGTCAGCCGTCACGGCTTTGCGCGGGGCGTTGACCGCACGCGATCCTTATCTTTCGCGTACAGCTTTCGCGGCGTTATTAAAAATCGCTCCGACTGAAGCGACGCGGCCCGCAGCCGGACAGAAGACGCCCTAGCCCAAGAAAGACGGCAGCAAAACGAAAGCGCCGGACTTTGAATTAGTCCGGCGCTTTTATTTAAGTCACCTGTAACGGGACAGTCTTCCCGGCTTAGCTCTCTGTTTTCTCGCCGCGCCCTTGCCCTTTGCGCGCGGCCTTGGTCTGCGGGATCGGCATCCCGACGCCGCCGGACTTCGTAGCGATATCTTCCGACTCTTCCTCTGCTTCAGGCAGGTCGTGGATGAGCGCTCCGCCCGACCGCTTCGAGAAGAGGAGCTTCGTGCCCGCATCATTCAAATCAACGTTGACAAGATCGCCCAGGCCCACCTGATTTGTCGCCACCAGATTCGATAGCGGGTAAACCAGGAAACGCTCGATGGCCCTCTTCAAGTGGCGCGCGCCGTATTTGAAGTCTATGCCCTCTTTCAAAAGCATATCCTTGGCCGCGTCCGAGCATTGAAAAACGAACTTCGTCCCGGCAGAGAGCATGATGCGATCCTGCACGGCCTGCAACTCAAGGTCCAGAATCTGTCGCAGGTGATGTTCTTTCAGCGAGCGGAAGACCACAACCTTGTCAATGCGGTTCATAAACTCCGGCGAAAACTTGCGCCGCGCGGCTTCCACCGCGGTCCGGTAAATCTTCTGATCAACTTCAGTGTCCGAGGGGTCTTTCCCGCCCTTGCCCGGGGCAAAGCCGATGCCGCCAGAGATAAGCTCCGCCATCTCGCGCGCGCCCAGGTTAGAGGTCATGATGACCATCGTCTTCGAGAAATCAACACGCCGGTTGTCGCCGAGCGTGAGGGTGGCTTTATCCAGAATGCCGAGCAGCAGTTGCCAGAGGCTGTCGGAAGCCTTCTCGATCTCGTCGAAAAGGACGAGCGAGAGCTTGGTCTCTTCCGTGTGCATCCGGTCTAGATTCTCCTGCGTCAGCATCGGGCTGGTCTCGCGGTGGCCCAGGTAGCCCGGGGGGCTGCCGATGAGCTTGGCGATTTCGTGCGAGTGCTGAAACTCCGCGCAGTCAATCTTGACGACCGCGTTCGGATCGCCGAAGAGCACTTCGGCGGCGGCCTCAATGACGCGGGTTTTACCCGAGCCAGTCGGCCCCAGGAAAAGCATCGTCCCGACGGGACGGTTCGGCGGGTTCATCCCCGCCAGAAAAATCTGGTAAAGGCCGCTCATGCGGCGCACTGCGCGCTCCTGGCCGACGATACGGGCCGAAAGCTTCTCCTCAAATTCCTGCGCGCGCGGACTCTTTTGATCCGGGTCGAGGAAGACCGTTTCCATTGTCTTGTTCTCTTGTTCCATTTCCATTGTTGCTAACATGGCCGTCCTCCAATCCATGAGCGGTAATTCCATCTGAGCGTCTTCTCCGGGAATCTTACGGCAACTGTCCGCGTTGGCTCAGTGCCGGCCTCCAGAGGCCGCTCGCCTTTCCGACTCATGCAAAGAACGAACCGCTGGCACCTTTGATGCGGGAGTCTGCCGGCCTGTTTGCCCCTGGCCCAATCAGAACCCGCCCGCTCGTTTCCGACCAGACGCTATATATACGACTACGCGTTCATTGTCACCACAAAATATTCCGAAAAAACCACGAAGAGAGAATTGTACATTCGTTGTCAAGACTGTGGGGCAGTGACAAATCGCGGCAGAAACCTTCTGACAATAAGTGTCTCGATATGAAAATCTGGATTGGGAAAGGGAAGGATAGTGCACCTAAACGTCATGGTATTTCACCATATCGTCGCGTTGGAATTCATCGTCGCGTGGTCTTTCCGGCCGCCTGCCTAACAATCGGGGCGCGTATTTGAAATACGCGCCCCGTCGCTGGTCCGGATTGGCTTACAGACTGTCTCTTAGTCGTAGTATTCCAGCCCCAGGTGTGTGATGAGATCTTCCCCGCGGAGGTGGCGGAGGGTGTTCTTGAGCTTCATCAGTTGGATGAAGATGTCGTGCTCGGGGTAGAGTCCAGGCGCAGTCTGCGGCGATTTGAAATAGAAGGAGAGCCACTCCTGCACGCCTTTCATCTCCACGCGCTGGGCCAGATCAAGGAAGAGAGCGAGGTCGAGCACGATGGGGGCCGCCAGAATGGAGTCGCGGCACAGAAAGTCTATCTTGATCTGCATGGGATAACCCAGCCATCCGAAAATGTCTATGTTGTCCCAGCCCTCTTTGTTGTCGCCCCGCGGCGGATAGTAGTTGATGCGGACGACGTGCGAAAAATCTTTGTAAAGCTCCGGATAGACTTCCGGCTGGAGGATGTATTCGAGCACGGAGAGTTTCGACTCTTCTTTGGTCTTAAACGAGTCCGGATCGTCCAGGACCTCCCCGTCCCGGTTGCCGAGGATGTTCGTCGAATACCAGCCGTGAAGTCCCAGCATGCGCGACTTCAAGCCGGGAGCGATGATCGTCTTCATCAGGGTCTGCCCGGTCTTGAAATCTTTGCCGCAGATGGGAACATTGTTCTGGTTGGCGAGCTGCAGCAGCGCCGGGACGTCCACCGTCAGGTTGGGCGCGCCGTTAGCGAAGGGCACACCGGATTTGAGAGCAGCGTAAGCGTAGATCATCGAAGGGGCGATGGCTTTGTGATTGTCGCGCATCGCCTGCTCGAAAGACTGTAGAGACTTATGAACTCCCTGCGGCTTGAGGAAAACCTCAGTCGAAGCCGCCCAGATCATCACCAGGCGCGAGCATTTATTCTTCCGTTTGAATTCGCTGATCTCCTCGATCAGTTGCTCGGCCAACTCCATCTTGTTCGCGCCCTCTTTGACGTTCGTGCCGCTCAGGCGCTTGACGTAAGATTGATCGAAGACGGCGCTCATCGGCTTGATCTTCTGCAACGGCGTTTTAACTTGAGCGAGCAGCTCCTTTTCGAGCACGCCCGCGTGCATCGCCGCCTCGTAGGCCGAATCGGGGAAGATGTCCCACGCGCCGAAGACCAGGTCTTTGAGGTCCGCGAGCGGCACGAAATTTTTAATCAAAGGCACGCGGTTCTCGGTGCGCTTGCCCAGACGAATAGCGCCCATCTGCGTCAGGCTCCCGATTGGCTCGGCGATGCCCTTTTTAATTGCCTCGACTCCCGCGATGAAAGTTGTGCTGACCGCGCCCAGGCCCACGAGCAGCACGCCTAGTTTTCCCTTCGCCGGGGCGATGCTGGCGCCCTTATCAATTGCCATGTTCAATCTCCTCCAGAATGATGAAAGCTAATCATACAGGCCGGACGCCCGCCGGGTCTCAGCAAATCTTGCCTTAAATCGTCGCTCGCTTGCTGAAAGCAGCGGGAGACGGTCGGCTCAGGATAAGCGGTAGTCTCTATGGCTTTTCACTGACTGCCGACGAGAGCATTACGGAAAGCGCGTGGAGTTAACCCTGTCGCCTGGCGAAAGGCTTTGGTGAAGTGGCTGGGGCTTGAATAGCCGACGCGCGCGCTAACTTCTGAAATCGAGAGGTCAGTTTCCGCCAGCAGCGTCTGCGCGCGGTTGACACGCAGCGTGGCCAGGAACGCGTGCGGAGACGCGCCGGTCAATTTCTTGAAGAGGCGGGCGAAATGAAAAGGGGAGAGGTAGGCGGCGGCGGCAATCTCTTCGAGGGGAAGTTCGCGGCTCAGGTGCGCGTGCATCAGTTCGATGGCGCGCCGGATACGGCGGTCCACAAGGCCGACGCGAGAGAGTTCCATCTCGTCGGAGCGGCGCACGTTTGAATGGTGCCGGAGCAGGTGTATCGCCGTCTGCTCCATCAGCGCGCCGACGAACGCCTCCTGCCCCATTTCTTCGCGCAGCAACTCTCCGACTAAATCCTGGGCCAGGCGTGACAGGCGTTCGTCCGTCTCGACGAGGTTGCCGCGGAAAGTGACGTTGGCGGCGATGCCGATGAGCCCGATGCGCGAGGCGCCATCGAGGACGAAAGAGGGCGAGAGCGTGATTGCCAGATATTCTACATCTCGCCCGGAGGCGAGGGCTGTCCCGCCCGGATCAAGAAGCAATGCGCCGCCTCCTCTCATTGAAAGGTGCGCGCCGCCGATGTCGCATCGTAATTCTCCATTGAATAGAAGCAGCGCCGTATATTCCGGGCGCGCTTCACTCGACCAGCGAACGCGTGCCGCGTGGCGATAATGTAGAGCGTATTGAGGACGCAGATAAACTTTATCCAGGGGCTGCCTCATAACCGACTCGGTAATCCGCGAGCAAGAATAGCAAATAGCTGAGGGGCGAACTATTTAAGAATAGTTCGCCCCCCGCTCCGTTCGCCCTTTTTCTAAGCCGCCTCAGATTTGAAAGCCTAAATCTTCGGCCGTCACAGTGCGCGCGTGCTTCCGCACCGGGCACCGGACTTCTAGGTCCATTGTCTTCAAACGAGAAGTTGAGTTCGGCGGGCGCAGAGGCGCGCAGGGTCGTTGGTGATGATCGCGTGGATGCCGTACCTCGTCGCGCGGTTCACCCATAGGGGGTTGTCGGCGGTCCAGACAACTGTTCTCAAGCCCATTGCGGTCGCCTCCGCTACGGTGCGTCTCGTGGCGAGGCTGCGGTGCAGGGCAATCTCGCTCGACCCGCAGCCGATGGCGCGCTCAATCATCCTGCGTGCGGTAGGAGCGGGGCGCGATAACTTACGGTCGAAGAGCGCGGCCGTGCTGAGACCCGGATCGTACCCTTTGAGCCAGGCAATCGCCGCCAGGTCGAAACTCTCTACGACGACGCGATCCGCGAGCGAATGGGCGCGAGCAAGTCTGGCTACTTCCGCAGCCAGAGCCGTGCGATCCTTTGGCCCGCATTTCATCTCGACGTAGAGCAGCGCCCCCGAATCCTTCAGCCTCTCGAAAACATCTGCGAGCGTCGGGATGGTCGCGCGCGCGTACTCTGTGCGTGCGAGCCTCGGGCGACGTAGGTTAAACCAGCTCCCGACCTCTATCTCTCTCAATTCCACAGATGAAAGGGCTGCCACCCTCCCGCTCCTCATACCCGTTCGCGTCAGAGTCGAGTCGTGAATGACGACCGGAACGGAATCGCGCGCCAGCCTCACATCGAACTCAATCCCGTCCGCGCCGTCCAGGAGCGCGCGCTCAAATGAGACGAGCGTGTTTTCAGGCGCGACCGCCGCCGCTCCCCTGTGACCGATGATTAGCGGATTCATCTCTGTCTGTAGGCGCGATAGTCCAACTCAGGGAAGATGTTGTCGCGGGATTCGATCTCGTAGAGACGTTCTTCGTTGATGTTGCCTTGTTCCAACTCATCCGCAAGAGCGTTGAAGCGCCGGATATGTGAGCGGAAGCGGCGGGTCGCATATTCGACGGTCGTGCCCTGGTAAATCTGAAACGCCCAGTCGCTCGATTCCGCGAGCAGGAGCTCGCGAGCGGCCTGGTCGAGCGCCCTGTGCGTGAGGGCATCCGGGTCGTAGAAGCGGTTGGCAAGCGCAGTCATGCGCTCTTCCGCAGCGTGCTGGTGCGGATACATCCAGGCGTTGCGCTCGTTGAGCCAGACTTTGTAGTAGCCCTCCTCGCCCCAGGAGCTTTGCGCGGGCTGCTGCATCTGAATGGGCGTGCCGGAGTCAAGATAATCGCCGGGCGAGATCGGCACAATCTCGTCCTGGTCCCAATGGAATTTACGAAAGACGAAATCAATGAACTGCGGACCTTCGTACCACCAGTGGCCGAAGAGCTCCGCGTCGTAGGGCGAGACGACCAGCGGCGGGCGGCCCCCGAACACTTCGCGCAGGTGGCGCGCCTGCTTGATGCGCTCGCCGACAAAGTGGCTCGCGTTTCGTGCAGCCTGCTCGCGTGCGGCCGTAGGCTGATAAGGCTCTTTCCGGTCCTGCGGAACGTCGCGCCCGGTGATGCGGTGATATTTCAGGCCCAGATGACGGCGGTCGCCGCCCGCGTGAAGATGCGGAAGAAGGTAATCGAGCGGCGCGTCCCAGCCCAGGTCACGATAGAACTCACGATAATCGGGATGGCCCGGATAGCCTATGACGGAACTCCAGACCTGCTGGCTCGTCTCCAAATCGCGCGCAAAGACCGCCACGCCGTTCGGGCAGCGCACAGGGGCGTAAACGCCGTAACGCGGGCGCGGGTCGCCGTAGAGAATTCCGTGCGTGTCGGAGATGAAGTATTCGATACCTGCACCAGCGAGCAGGCGCTCCAGCCCGGGCTCGTAAGCGCACTCGGGCAGCCAGATGCCTCTCGGCTGGCGACCGAAGTGCTTCCAGTAGTTCGCGACCGCGACGTTGATCTGCGCGCGCTTTGCTTCCGGCGTCGAAATCAACGGGAGAAAGCCGTGAGTCGCGCCGCAAGTGATAATCTCCAGCACGCCTTCGTCCTGTAGCTCACGAAACGCGCGCACGAGATTGCGGTTGTAGCGGTCGTTCCAGAGCGCAAGTGCCGCTCCGAGAGTCTCCGCGTACATCCGCGCGACCGCGAGGAATTCCGGAGCCTCAAGGGCCGTGCGTTCGACCTCTTTGTGGGCGAGCGCGAGCAGGTTTTCGAGATGCCGTGTGTAGCGCTCTTGCAGGAGATTGTCGGAGAGCATCTCGCAGAGCGGCGGCGAGACGTTCATGGCGAGGCGCGGTTGCCCGCCCGACTCGTGCAGATTTGAGAAGACGAAGATGAGCGGGAGATAGACTTCTGTGATCGCCTCGTATAGCCAGTCCTCTTCCAGAAACTCAGGGTGCTCCGGATGGCGCACGAAGGGCAGGTGCGCGTGCAGGATCAGACTGAAATATCCGGTAGCCAAAAGGTGAACTTTGAACGAAGAACGATGAAAAGCAGAATCCAGAATCCAGAATTCAGGAGTCAGAAGAAAAGAAAAAACAAAAAACGGTTCGCCGCCTTAGCAATTCTGGATTCTGGATTCTGACTCCTGAACTCTGCTTTTCATCGTCCCGCCTTCATCCTTTCTAAGAGACTCGGAGACATGCTGGGCATCCAGAGATGAAAAGGTCTGAGCGGCAAGCGGACTTCGCTCGCCCCGACGATGACGCGTGCCGCGCGCCGCATGGCTTCCGCGCTCAGGATGCCGAATGCTGTCCGGTCCACTTCTATCCCGAGCAGCGCCTGCAAGACTTCGAACAGATGCGCGGCGTTAAGAGCTTCATGGTGCTCGTGGCTCACCTGTGCGAGCCATCTCGCCAGCCGTTCGGACAAAGTCTCCTGAAGCTCTTTGACGTTGATGCCAAGCGCCAGCGCGGCAAGCATCCCACGCAGCTCCGCCAGCTCCGCATCATTCGTCAAGGGCACGTCCGCTCCGGCAAGCTTGCGCGCAATCGCGCGGGTCGCGGCGTCGTGCGTCGCTTCGTCGGCTGCTTCGAGCGAAACCTCAAGCGCGTCGCTTGCATAGCCCGCGTCATCTAGCACGCGTGCGAACTCGCCCGCCGTAACATGAAACCCCGGTGCGCGATCCGCGCGGCGCGAGACGCTGGCGCGCGGCGTCTGCGTGGCGGTTGATGACAACAGGCGTATGAAGGCGCGTCCCGCCGCGTAGAATCCGATGTCGGCGCGGTAGGAATGGCCCTGCTGCACGTCGAACCACTGCGAGCGCGTGGGCGATGCCAAATGCAGAGTCTCCGCGCCCGTCTCAAGATCATAAAGCTTCACAGCGAGCGTGTAGCGGTCAGCCTGCCAGGGAAAGGCGCGGCGTAGCGTCTCGAAGGGATCGCCCAGGAACTCCCAGTAGAGATAGATCTTGCGCGGCGATTGAGCGAGCAGGCGGATGCGGTTCGCTTGATAAGTCTCCGGCAGCGGCTCGTCAACGGAAAGCTCCGCGAGCTTGTCCACGACGGCTGGCGCGGGGGGCGGCGGCGGAGCAATCACTAGGTCAGAGCTGCCGGGAACAAAATAGGGCATTGGCACACCTTCATGCGTTCAGGCTCGCCCCGGCGGGGCGAGCGCTGCGCATTCACAGACTTTGAACTGGGTAAAGCAGGCTAGAGTGTTACTGAAGTCGGGCGCGGTGTCAACGTCGTGCGGGTATCCGAGAGCGCCTTCTGGGACAATGTGCTTCCGGCAAACTCACCTGGCGCCAGACATGCTCTTGAGCTTGATGTCGAGCGTGCCCATCTCGTTGTTGATACGAGCGCGCACAGGCACGCGGCGGGCGTCGTCCGTAAACCAGATGCTGATCTTGCCTTTGCCGCGGACGAGCCGATCCTCGCCGAAAATCTCAGGCTCAACCCTGAGGGTCTGGACCTGGCCGAGCACGGTCTTCATCTTCTTCCTCTCCGTGACGGCGACAGGGATGCGATAGACCTGGCCGGAATCGCTGATGAGAATCTCGAACCGGCGGCCAAGTTCCAGAGGCTGTGTTCTGAGGTAGTAGAAAGCAGATGCGATGTCCTGAACAGCGCCGCTCGCTGGATTGGTGACGACGCGAGGCTCGCGTGTGGGGTCCGTCGGGTCTCGCTCCGTCCAGACGACCTTGCCCGCCGCTTTATCGAAAACGGCTTCGCTCGTGCGCTTGCGCTTGCCCTGCTCATCTAGCTTAGTGGTTTGCAGGACGCTGAAACTATTAGGCTCGACCGTGGACTCGACGCGCTGGTGGTAATTGATCTTGAAAAGTTTGCTGAGAATGCCTTTGGTCTCGGCCTCGACCGTGAAGCGCAGGGCCTGTTGCTGTCCACCATTGGGCTGATTCGTGGAAGAGAGTTGCGTGCGGTTTGCCGTGAATCGAAGCTCGGCGATGTTGACGCCGCGAAGGATGGCCCTGGTGAATTCGCCCTCGTAGACCAGCTCTTCCGTTGGCTCGAAAGGAAGCTTCCCTGTGTCTTTGCGTTTCGTCTCAGACGCTGGCGCGCTCGCCAGAAGCAGCGTACAGAGCAGGAGAGAGAGAACTACGAAACGCACGCGACGATCTTTCATGACGCACAACTTCATTTCATGAACACTGCCTTCAAGGCCAGTAAACCCCAGGCTATCAAAAGTCCTAACGCGGCTCTGTATTCACGGTAACGCAAATAGAGGCTGGCGTCGAATTTCGCACCCTGCATCTTCCCATTCCTGTAGGGGACCAGATAAGGAAAAAAGAGCGGGACCGATTGAGCGTAGCGGCGATATTCGTCGCCGAATAGCTCCAAAAGGTGCGCTGCTTCGACGCGCATCACGGGTAAATAGATGCCTAAAAAGAGCGCGACGAAGGGGATCGCCAGGAGGGGCTGGCCCGAAGCGATGGTAAAACCCAGGCCCAGAATGAAGCTGCCCAGATAGAGCGGATTGCGTGTGAAAGCGTACGGGCCTGTGGTCGCGAGCTGAGCATTCTTTCGGATGTGGCCGGCTGACCAGGCGCGCACGGCCAGACCGATGAGGGCGATACAGCCGCCGATGGAGAGCGTGAGCAGGTTTGGCCGCGCAAACCAGATAAAAAGCGCGCCGCATAAAAAGCCAAGCGGCACGCGCCAGCGCTGCACCCACGTTCCCCCTCTACGCAAGCCTTTTGCTCTCCGTTCTCAGAGGCGCGCTCGCTCGCTTTAATCTTTCGCCGACGAAATGCAGGACCTGCTCGACGGAGATGTCCATGCAAATCCACTGCGAGCAAGAGCGGCGGTGGCAGTCCGTGCGACAACCAATATCGTTGCGCTCGATGCAGACGTCTTCCGGGCGAGGGCTCCCATTGCGCCACCACTCGGTCGGGCCGAAGAGTCCGGCCACGGGAGTTCCAGCTGCGACGGCCAGATGGGTCGGCCCCGTGTCGCCGCCGACGTAAAGGCTCGCACGCTTCGCCAGGGCATAAAAAACTTTCAGGGGTGGGCTGACCGCTTGCGCCCGGCCCGAACGGGCCGCCTGTACCACCGTTTCCGCCAGCTCACGCTCGCCCGGCCCGTAAGTGACTAGTGAATGGAGCCTGTGATGCCTCCACAACTCGTCGGCCAGCGCCCCGAACCGCTCAGCGCTCCAGAGCTTTGTCGGCCAGCCCCCGCCAGGATTCAGAATAGCGAATCTGTCCTCAACGCCCTTTGAGACCATCTCGGCCTCCGTTTCGTGGGCGCGGGTCGTATGAATGGGGAACTCGAACTCGGCCGGGTCTCTGGGGACGGAAATGCCTAGCGCCCCTTCGACCAGCGCAAGGTTTTTGACGATGACGTGCGAGCGCAGCGGGACTTTGACGGTTTTTGTCAGAAGAAAGCGGCTGGGCGGCTCACGCAGCGCCTCGCGGGCAAAGCCGTAGCTACGCCGCGCTCCTGAGAGGCGTGCGATTGCGGCTGATTTGAGTAACCCTTGAAAATCTAGCGCGGTATCGAAGGCTGAGGCGCGTAGCCGACGTAACTGCTGGCGCGGTGCCAGCAGCGTCTCCCCAGACACCGGCCAGCGCCTCAATGCCTTCGTGTCGACTTCGATGAGGCGATCCAAGACCGGGTTGTCTCTTAAAATTTCAGCGGCCCGACGCTCTACGACCCAGGAGATTTCCGCGCGGGGCCACGCCCGCCGGATCGCCGCCAGGGACGGCAACGTATGCACGACGTCGCCGATGCTGCCGAGTTTGACGATCAAGATTCTCATTCGTGAATCGTAAATCGTGAATCGTAAATCGTGTAAAGAAAGGCCCGTTCTGTCCATTTACGATTTACGATTCACGATTTACGCGTCCCATCATTTCCGTGCTCGAATGGTCTTTCGGGTCACCGACGATACAGACGCGCCCGCCGTAGGATCGTACCACATCGCGCTCGGGAACAGTCTCCTCCGTGTAGTCTGTGCCCTTGGCATGAATGTCCGGGCGGATTGCGAGCAAAAGCTCCGTGACGGTCGGCTCGTGGAAGATCGTGACGAAGTCCACGGCCCGGATCGAGGCTATGATCTCCGCGCGCTCGCGCTCGGGCATAAAGGGGCGACCAACGCCCTTCTGCGCACGGACCTGCTCGTCGGAATTGACGCCGACGACCAGCACATCGCCGAGCGCTTTAGCGCCTTCGAGGTAACGTACATGGCCGACGTGCAGGAGGTCGAAGCAGCCGTTGGCGAAGACTATGTGCGCGCCCTGCTTCCGGGCAATCGCCACCCGCGCGATCAAACGATTACGTTCGAGAATTCGCGCCGCAGCGTGCGCTTTCTGTTGTTCCTCGGAAAAGTAATTCATCTTTCGATTTCGGATTTCGGATTGCGGAATGCGGATTGAAAAGAAGAACGCTACACAGTTTTCTTAAATCCGCATTCCGCATTCCGAAATCCGCATTAATTTACACCTCGCCCCACCGTAGCACAGACGAAAGTAGCTCCTGGCGATTGATGGTCGCCGTGCCGCGCTTCATGACGACGAGGCCGCCGGCGTGGTTCGCAAGGTGCGCGGCGTCTGTGAAGGCTGCGCCGGATGCGAGGGCCAGGGCGTAAGTCGCGATCACGGTGTCGCCCGCGCCCGTCACGTCAACGGCTTCACGCGCGCCGACGGTCTCTATGTGCAGCGGCTCCGCCCCGTCTTCGATGAGCAGCATCCCGCGGCTGCCGCGCGTGATGAGCAGGGCGCGGTAATCCAGTGAAGCGCGCATCTCTCTGCCCGCCGTCTCCAACTCCGAGACGTCCTTGAACTGGCGCAGCAACACATGCTCAACCTCGTCCTCGTTTGGCGTCGCGGAGGTGAACCCGTTGAAGCGCGCGAGCCCGAAGCGCGAATCCACGAGCACAGGTACGGCGCGCTCACGTGTCGCCTCGCGAATCGCCGCCAGCATCTCCTGGTCGGCCACCCCGTAGTTGTAATCCGAGATGATCACGGCGTCGGCGTCCTTTACCTCTTCCCTCATGCGCGAGCGCAGTTGTTCTCGGAGCCCTTCGTCTTCGAGCGGCTGGCCTTCGTAGTCGATCCGAATGACCTGCTGGCGCGTCGAGTGAATTTGTCCGGCGAGGACGCGCACCTTCGTCGTCGTCCGCAAAGAGGGGGAAGAGACGATGCCGTCGCATTCGACCTTCGATTCTCGCAATTTCTCAAGCAAAGCCTGCCCGGCCTCGTCCTGGCCGGCGACGCCTATGAGGACCGCGCGCGCGTCCAGCGCGGCGAGATTACAGGCACAGTTGGCGGCTCCGCCCGGCGTCGTCTCGGTGCGCTCATAACGTAGGATGAGCACGGGCGCCTCGCGCGAGACGCGGCTGATCTCGCCGTACAGAAACTGGTCCGCGACCAGGTCGCCGACGACCACGACCTTGCTCTGCGGAAATTTTCGGACAATCGCCGTCAAACGCTCCTGCTGCGGCGTTCGCTCAAGACTCAATGGCTCAACCTCCGGTTGAGCGTAAATCGTGAATCGTAAATCGTAAATAGACGAACGGAGCTTTTCTCTATTTACGATTTACGATTCACGATTTACGCCAACTATTTTTCTGACTGCTGCAAGTAAATCCTCCGCGACCAGGTCGGGTTGGTATTTCCAGCCGGCGCGCTGATATTCCCATTCGCCGCGGCCGTAGCCGCTGAGGACGAAGGCGGAGCGGACTCCTGCGTTGCGCGCGAGCTCAATGTCGCTGTAACGGTCGCCGATCATCCAACTCTCCGCAAGATTGATGTCGAATTCCCGAGCCGCGCTCTCGATCAGTCCCGGTTTCGGCTTGCGGCACTCGCAGTCCAGACGGTACGGTGATTCCCCGACCGTCGGATGATGCGCGCAATAGTAGATCGCATCAAGCCGCGCCTCCTTCGATTCCAGCTCCAACCCGAGCCTGTCGTGGACCGCAGCGATTAAGTCTTCGGTGAAGTAGCCGCGCGCAACTCCCGCCTGGTTGGTGACGAGAATCGCGAGCCAGTCGTTCTCGTTCAACAGCCGCACGGCCTCCCCCGAATAAGAAAAGACGCGATAGCGCGCAGGGTGATTGACGTACCCTATCTCTTCCGAGATCGTCCCGTCACGGTCCATAAAGCAAGCGCGCCGTTTCATCCTCATACCTCTGCAAAACCTTTTTTCATCAGCGCGGAAGCCCGCGCGAAAACTTCTTCGGGCGTAATGGCGGTCATGCACCTGTGGTCAATCGGGCAGTCGCGCAGCATACAGGGGGCGCAGTCCGGAGGGTGCCGGATAATCTCTGCGACGGAAGGGTAGGGACGCGTCGTCCGCGGGTCGGTCGGACCGAAGATGACGAGCGTGGGGCGATTCAAAGCGGACGCAATGTGCGCGGGCCCCGTGTCGTTTGTAATCAGCACGTCCACCAGACTCAGGACGCCGACAGCCTGCTCCAGCTCCGTGCGGCCCGTGAGCACGATGGGCTCGTTCTTCATACGCGCCTGCACCTCATGTGAAACCTCCAGCTCGTCCGGCGATCCGATGAGGAGCACGCTGGCCCCGGCCTCTTCGATAAAACGGTCCGCAAGAATTGCGTACCGTTCGGCGGGCCAGCGCTTGGCGCGGCTGTTGGTCGAGCCAGGGCAGAGCGCCACGAGCGGACGATCCATTTTCACTCCCTGCTCGGACAAAAACTCACGGGCCCGCTTCTTTCGCTTCTCCGAGACGCCCAGAGCAAACTGCGGCTCACGCTCCATTATCGCGGACCGGCCATAAAGCAGGCGCTCCAGCTCGGCGACGATGTTGAGGTAGTAAAAGATTTCGTGCCGCTCCCCGCGCCACCCAGGAACCGGAAGTGGATGAGTCAGCAACGCGCGGCGTCCGTCTGTGGCGTAGCCGATGCGGACGGGAACTTTCGCGGCCCCGGCGATGAGCGCGGCCTCGAAAGCGTTCTGAAAAAGCAGAGCCAGATCGAAACGGCGGCTGCGCCACTGTCGTATCTGCCTGGCGACTGCGCGAAGGGAGCGTGGGCGGCGTTCGTAAATCAACAACTCGTCCAGAAACTCCGCGCCCGAGAAGAGACCTTCCGCCCAGGGACGCGTTACGAGCGTGATTTGCGCCTGTGGAAGGACACGGCGCAGCTCGCGGAGCGCCGGGACTGTCATCACTGCGTCGCCGACCCAGTTGACCCCGCGCACAACCACCCGCTCGATTTTCTCTGGCTGAATCTTCATAAGTAGGACAGACATTCCTGTCCGTCGTGGGACAGGCATTCGTCGTGGGACAGGCATTCCTGCCTGTCGAAGCGTGCGCCAGCACGCTCACTGTTCCAAGTCTAAAAGCGTTCGCGCCTGGCGGCGCTCATGACAGGCAGGAATGCCTGTCCCACGACAGACAAGAATGTCTGTCCTACAGTAAGCTTCGCAAGCCCTCTTCAACGCCAATCTCGGGCTCCCATTTGAGTTGCGCTTTGACACGTGTCAGGTCCGAGACGTAGTTGACGGGAACGGGGGCAGGCAGACGCGCCTGCTCGTCAATCACCGGCTCCACTTCAATCATTCGCCCGACCATCTCAACCATCTCGCGCAGGCTCAAGGCATTTTCGCGCCCGCCGCCTAGATTATACAGCCCGCGCGGCAGTGAAGAGTCAATGAAGGCGCGGCAGGCGCGCGAGAAATCGTCAACGTGCAGGATGTCGCGCACGGGCGTGCCCCCGAGCGGCAAATGAAGCGGCCAGCCGCGTTTCACGGATTCGACGTAGTGGGTGACAAAGCCCGGTTCGTTGTCTTCTGAAGGGCGCGCGTAGACTGTCGAGAGCCGGAAGATGCAGGCGCGTATGTTTCGCTGTTCGGCGTAATAGTCAACATATCTTTCGCCCAGAAGCTTGGACCATTCGAGAGCGGACTGGCCGCAGTAAACAGTCGGACAGCTTTCCGAAACTTCTGCGAACGAATCGGCCCAAGAGCCGTAAACGTCCTTCGTCGAGGCGTAGATGAAGACGGAGTTCGGCTGCATGTGGCGCAGGATGTTGGCGGTCCCTTCCGCGTTCGTCCGAAAACAGCTCTCCGCAGCCTCCGGGTCTTTGTCCAGATGCGCCGCCAGGTGAATCACCGCGTTGTAATTCGCGGCCAATGCCGCATCGTGCGGATTCAAGACGTCCAGGTGCGAGTGCCGCGAAAAATCGTCTGCATCAAAAAAGCGGCGAACGTGAATGCCAAGATAACCACTCCCACCTGTAACTAGAACTCTCATAAGTCTGGAGTCTGGAGTCTGGAGTCTGGAGTCCAAAACCAAAAGCAGCGTTTGCCTTTGACTCCAGACTCCAGACTCTAGACTCCAGACTTCTTTACTCCTCTTGCCGTCGCCGTCAGTTCCTTGAGGGATTCGGCTTTACCGATGGCGATGAGAATATCGCCCGCTTCGATAATGGCGTCGCCGGCAGGGTTGAAGATCATCCGCCCGTTCTTGCGGCGGATAGCTACGATGACGACATCAAGTTCTGAGCGAATATTTGTGAAGCGCAGTTTGCGACCGGCATAACCGGAGTCGGGCATGACTTCCAGCTGCTCGAACCCCAGGTCCAGGTTCTCCGCCGTAATCGAGTCCATGAAGTCCGCGACTGCGGGTTTCATCAAAGCCTGCGCCATGCGGTGGCTGCCGATGATGGTCGGCGCGACCACGCGGTTCGCCCCGGCGCGGATCAACTTCTCTTCGGCCTGCTCCTCGACGGCGCGGGCGACGATGTGCAGGTTCGGATTGAGGCCGCGAGCTGTCAGCACAACATAGACGTTGTCAGCGTCGTCGGGCAGGCAGGCCGCCAGTCCCCGCGCTCTTTCCACGCCAGCCTCGCGCAAAGTCTCTTCGAGGGTCGCGTCTCGGACCAGAACGGGCAGGTTGCGCGCGAGCAGTTCGGCGACTTTCGGCTCGTTCCGTTCGATGGTGACGAAAGGAACTTTCGCGCTCTGCATCGAATTGATGATCCGCGAGCCGACGCGACCCGCGCCGCAGATAATGAAATGGTCGTGAAGTTTGCTCATCTCTCGTTGGCGGCGGCGCTCGTCAAAGCCCGTGAACATCTCCGACTGAACGATCCTCTGGACGGTGCTGGTCAGTATATAAAGGACTGCGCCGACGCCGACGATCATGAAGATGCTGGCGAAAGCGCGACCGGCGAAAGTTTGTGGCGTCACGTCGCCGAAACCGACGGTCGTCACGGTCTGGACTGTGACGTAAAAGCTATCGAACAGCGACCAGCCTTCCAGAAAGTGTAGGCCGAGCGTGCCGAGCGCCACGGCCCCGGCCAAAGCAAAGAGCGCGTAACGGATACGCAGGCGCGGCCTCGGACTCGCGCGGCGCTTGCCTCTTGATTGTGTGAAACGCATCTGCCAGCGGACGCATCAAAACGACGATTAAGAACCCGGTCACGGTAGCGAAAAGGGAAGCAGAGTGTCAATTAAAGGTGGACAGGGGAGGGTGAACGGGTTACATTGTAAGTGACGAGTGACAAGTGACGAGTGACAAGCAAAAGCCTTAACTCGTCACTTGTCACTCGTCACTTGTCACTGTTTTTATGCCTATTCGTCACCCTCCAGAGGACCGCGTCCCGCCGGTCGCCGGGAAAAAAAAGAACGGCAGCAAGTCGCGCCGACCCCGCATCGTCAAATATGAAGAGAAGACGCCGCAAACGGGGTTCGTCCGCCGCACGCTGCGCCGCATCTTCCGGCCTCCCGTCGTCATCGCGCTCTCCCTGATTACAGCCACCCTCATCGGCATCCTGGCTTATTACTGGGTCATCTTCTCCAGGCGCATTGACAAGCTCCTGAGCGGCGACATCTACACGCGCTCGGCCGGAATCTACGCCGCGCCGAAGCAGCTCTTCGTCGGCGAGAATCTTTCGGTTGATGACCTGGTGACCTACTTGAAGCGCGTCGGCTACGTAGAGAAATCACAGCAGGCCGACAGCTCGCGCGGGCGCTACAAAATTGACGGCGCGACGGTCGAAGTCGAGCCGAGCGCGGACTCGATGGTGGACGGGCAGAGCATCTTCCCGCGATTGCGTGTTCAGTTCACGAACGGCGGCAAAGGCATCACGGGGATTAATGATCTCCAGAGCAACGCGAAATACGAGAGGGCGCAGCTTGAGCCGGAGCTGATCAGCTCCGTTGCCGGTCAGGAGCGCTCCAAGCGCAGGGTCATAGGATTTAAGGACCTTCCCAAAACGTTAGTCAACGCGATTGTCGCGACCGAGGACCGTTCATTCTTCGAGCACCACGGCGTCAATTTTCGCGGCATCATGCGCGCGCTCTTCAAGCGCAATTCGGACCCGAACTCGCCCATCGCACAGCAGGGAGGCTCGGGCATCACGCAGCAGCTCGTCAAGAATCTTCTGCTCTCGCCCGAACGCACCCTGCGACGCAAGCTTTCGGAAGCCTACATGTCAATCATCCTCGAAACGCGCCTCAACAAGGAGCAGATTTTCGAGCTTTACTGCAATCAGGTTTACCTGGGGCAGCAGGCAGGGTTCTCCATCAACGGGGTGGGCGAAGCGGCGAGCGCCTATTTCGGGAAAGACGTCACAGCGCTCTCGCTCTCGGAGTCGGCCTTTCTCGCCGGATTGATTCGCAGCCCCAATCGCTATAACCCCTACAAAGAGCTTGAGACCGCCACGTCGCGGCGCAATCAGGTGCTGGACTCTATGATTGAGACCGGCGCGATCACGTCGGAGCAGGCCGCTCAGGCCAAAGCGGAGCCTTTGAAAGTCGCGCCGACGAAGGGTCGCGTTGACGCTTCGGACGCGCCTTACTTCGCGGACTATGTCGAGAACCAGCTCGGCGACATCATCCAGGAAGAAGGTGCGGCGCAGCATCGCAGAATCTACACGACGATTGACATGGACCTGCAACGTGCCGCTTACGCGGCGGTCACCAAGCAGTTGGACTTGCTCGATAAAATCTTCGCCAAGCGCAAAATCCCGCCGGGAACTTTGCAGGCTTCGCTCGTCGCCATGAACCCGCGGACCGGCGAGATTGTGGCGATGGTCGGCGGGCGCGACTACACGAAGAGCCAGCTCAACCACGTCACGGAAGCCAAGCGCCAGCCCGGCTCCGTTTTCAAGCCTTTCGTTTACGCGACGGCGCTCAACACGGCTTACGACCCGGTCCCTCGCATCATCACGCCCGCGACCATGTACAAGGACGCGCCGCAAACTTTCACCGTCGGCAATCAGGAATATTCGCCCGGCAACTTCGGCGACAAATATTCCAACCAGCCCGTGACCCTGCGCGACGCGCTCACTAAAAGTCTCAACGTCGTGACCGTGGAGGTCGCGCAGGAGGTGACGATTGGCCGCGTCATGAATCTGGCGGCCAAGGCCGGGCTCCCGAAGCCGCAGAAGGCTTACCTGGCGATGGCGCTCGGAACGAATGAAGCCACGCCCCTTCAGGTCGCTTCCGCTTACACAGCCTTCGCCGCGGGCGGCGTTCGGACCACGCCCATTGCCATCAGCCGTGTCACGGACGGCAGGGGCACGACCATTACTCAGTTGACCGGGACAAAGAATGAGGTCGTCAGACCTGAAGTCGCGTATGTCCTGACCTCAATGTTGAAGGATGTCGTCAATCGCGGGACCGCAGCCAAACTCAGCTCATACGGACTCAGGAATGTCTCGGGTAAGCTGGGGCTGGCCGGAAAGACCGGGACGTCGCGCGACGGCTGGTTCGCCGGCTACACGCCGAATCTGGTCTGTGTGGTCTGGGTGGGCTTTGACGACAACTCGCAGTTGGGGCTGACCGGGGCCGAAGCCGCCCTCCCGATCTTCGCGGAGTTCATGAACTCCGCGCTCGCGGCGCACCCCGAGTGGGCCGGCGACTGGCAGATGCCCGGCGGCATTCAGACGACGGAGATCGATCCGCGTACCGGACAATTAGCTACCGCAGAGAGTCCCGCCAGACGCGCGGAGCTTTTTTTGAACGGGACCGCGCCCTCCACTGACGACAATGCTTCGCCCGAAGAGATTGTGGCCGAGGGCGACGACGGCAAAAGCGCAGATAAGATTGAGTACGAGCCAGCGCCCTTGCCGGAGGCGACGCCCGTCACGGATCAACGTAAGCCTCCGAAGCAGGAAGGGCGCGGCGCAACGCAGGCGGACGGAGAGACGGGTCTGCGGGGCACAATCACGCTCGACATTGATCCGACGACCGGATTGATTGCCGACCCGGAAGTCTGTCCCGTCATACGCTCCAGGACTTTCATCTTCGGCCAGGAGCCGCGCAAATATTGCGGCCCCGAATACCATAATAATAAGGCGAATCAGCCGCAGGGTACGCGGCCGCGAACTGTTGCACCCGGGTAATGTTTTGTCTCTGGGCGAGCGAAAGTGGTATTCTGCAAAAACGCGTACTGCAATCCGTATTCGCTCTCGATAAGGATTATCCAAGAGGACATCAGCCGATGAAACGCTGTCCAACTTGCCGGCGAACCTACCCGGACGACGCTCAGAACTTCTGCCTTGACGATGGGACGACGCTCGTCCGCGCGGGCGTGAGCGTTCCGAATCCAACGCCTTACGACAGGGCGTCGGCCCCGACAAATATGGTCTTCCCGAGGGCGACCGCCGGGCACAAGGCGGAGCAGCCGACCATCCCGCCCTTCCTGCAATATCAATCGCAGCAGCAGCAGCAGAGAAGCCCGCTGCCCTGGATTCTAGGCATCGTCGGCGTGGTGGTCGCTGGAGTCGTCGTCACGATTTTTCTGGTCCGCAACGGCTCCAGTAGCTCAAGCACTTCAAGCGCTTCGAGCACTTCAAGCAATACATCCGCCGGCACACCAGGCAAGGTTGATGTCAATATCAGCACGCCGAGTAGCTCTTCGACCTCGACGACTACTACCACAACTTCGTCCGCCAGCAGTCAGAGCTGGCAACCCCTGACCGGAGATCAGTTCAGCGTCTCGATGCCCGGCACACCTATGAAGAGCGACCAGACGGAGCCCAGCCCCGCTGGACCGATTCAGATACACCTCTACACGGTCAGCCAGGGATACGAAGGATACATTGTCGGCTATAGCGAGTATCCGGATCTGGTTTTCTCTTCGGGCAACAACGATGTTCTGTTGAACGGGGCGCGCGACGGCGCGATCCAGAACGTCAACGGCAAGATCCTAAACGAACGCAACATCACGCTCTCAGGCTATCCCGGGCGTGAGATTACTGGAAACGCGCCCTCGCAAAATATCAGCTTCACGGCACGCCTCTTCATCGCCAAGCCACGAATGTATATGCTGATGTACACGCAGTACGGAGTGGACAAACCTCTCTCGGAAGACGGAAGGCGATTCCTCGACTCGTTCCAGATTACGAAATGACACTGTAAATAGCCACAGAGGCACAGAGACACAGAGAAATGCAGAAAGCAGAAGGCAGTAGGCAGTAAATGACCAGCCCCGTTAGGGGCGACAGAGTATAGCCCAGGGCGTGAGCCATTAGTATCTACACAAGTCAGAAACCTCCATTTTTCTTAGGATTTCTGACTACTTGGGAAAGTGACCAGAGCGCAGCAAAGATCAGACCTGAATTTGTTCGATCC
>Ga0182000_10000010_pt1 | contig 91713 bp, 72 predicted proteins | sample BulsoiMagMametaG_FD_120484 | JGI IMG/M metagenome (GOLD analysis project Ga0182000, IMG submission 120484) | Bulk soil microbial communities from Mexico - Magueyal (Ma) metaG | ecosystem: Environmental > Terrestrial > Soil > Agricultural land | place: Mexico: Magueyal, Guanajuato | collected...
CCAGAGCGCAGCAAAGATCAGACCTGAATTTGTTCGATCCGTTTTTCCTAAGATTTTTGCAGGTTTTCGAGATAGTTCAATGATTCCCAAACATCTATCAATACTTGTGTAGATACTAATGGCATGAGCCCCGGGTTCAGAGCCAGAGAGATAATTTGAGCCCCGTCAGGGGCGGCATAGTTTATGCCGCCCCTGACGGGGCTTCGGCGACGCAGACAGCCCTTAGGTCTAACTTATACCGAAATGCAATCGAAAGAGAGGAAGAGATTATCCACGAAATCACACGAAACGACACGAAACAACAAGCACTTTTGTGTTGTTTCGTGTGATTTCGTGGATCGTATCACCTCTTTTCTTATTGCAACTTGGTATTACGTTAGATTACGGGTGAGATGGTTTCCAGCTTCTCTATGCGCGGCAGATTCTTCAGACGCGGAAGCTTCAGGTTCATCTTGGTCCTGATGGGAATCTCGATCCTGGGCATGACGGGGATTTCGATCTTCGGCATCACAGGGATGTTGATCGCCGGCATCGCCTGAATATTCACCGCCGGAATCTCCACCTTGATCTCCGGCAACGTGATGCGGCCGAGCATCGCCGCCGGGGCGATCTCGGACATGTTGAAGCTCGGGGAGGTTCTGCGCTCGGGCGTCACCTTGATCGTGCGCTGAGACTTGTCGCGGATGATCGTCAACGTGACTTCGCCCTCTTCTTTGCGATTGAGCGCACGCAGGAAGTCATCCGTGTCCTCCACGCGCTCACCGTTCACCTCCGTAATCACATCGCCCGCCCTGAGTCCGGCTTTGGACGCCGGGCTGTTCTCGCTTACCGAAGTAATGAGCAACCCGCGACCGCCCGAGACGCCGAAGAATTCCGCGAGTTGTTTGGTCAGCGTGGTCGAAGTGATGCCGACGCGACGATTGCTTCCGAACAGGTAAAAAGTTCCGAGCCCGTCACCGTTGCCCCACACGCGCGGCGTGCCCGGGACTTGCGGGAAGCTGCCGCGCGGCGCGGGCGTCAGCACTCTGTCTCTATAAAGTCGCGTGGCGTCCGCACGCTGGCCGAGCGTGACGGTCAGCTGTTGTTCCGACCCGTTGCGGCTGATGGTCAGCCGGACCGTCTGTTCGGGGGCGGATTCGCCGATCAGGCGCAGCAGCTTGCGATTGCTGGTCACCGCCTCGCCGTCGAACTGTAAGATCACATCACCCTTCTTCAATCCGGCCTTCGCCGCCGGACTGTCTTCAGACACGCTGCTGACGCCGACGCCGCGCGGCGCGCTCAACCCGTACCGGCTCATGTTCTCCCGAGTGATGTCTTCGGGCACGATGCCCAGATAGCTGCCGCCTTCGAAGGAGAAGGAGAAGGCCATCGGAGCGGGGGGCGGCGCTGGGGTGGCGATAGTGGGCGGCGCCGGCTGAGAAGGCGGCGGCGGCGGGGCAATTTGCGCCAGAGCTGTGGATGCGCTCACAAATAGAAGAATTGCTAAAAGCGGAAACAGATTTCTTTTTTTCATGGACAGAGAATCCTCCAGAAAGGTTTTCCGGTTTCACGCCGCCGCCGCACGAAAGTTCCAAAATCGCCAGCCGCGCCAGAAAGCAGGGCCGGGCGGGCGTGTTTCCCGGCGAAACTGGCCCCTCAACAGAGTCTCTTCGTACTTCAACCTGAGGCGAAGTAGGATTAACCGCAGAGGACAAAATAATTATGAGTTTTGAATTATGAATTATGAATTAAGGCATTCAATTCAAAACTCAACATTCAAAATTCAAAATTTATCTTTCCTCTGCGGTTAAATAATCCTTTCCCAACTTCGTAGCATGAAGAGACCCTGGGCCTCTGAGACATCAATCTTGATTTACATTTCGCTTTGTTATATCTTTTCGCCGCTTCAGAAAGTCAGCCGAACCGAACTTTCCCAAGCTCGTTAGTCTTTGATTCGCTTTTAACCCGCTCTTGAAAAACTTGCGGCCCTCGCTTTGTTAACGCTACGTTGACCCGTCCCTTCGTCCTTCGTTCAATCTCCAGGATGCACGAAGCAATGGGCGATGGTTAAGGCGTCGTTTCTGTTCACCGCGCCCGGCCGCTAACAATTTCCGAAGGAGAAGAAATAAAAAATGAGGACCCAACGCCTGCTCGCCCTGGCCGTCTCGTGCACGCTCCTGATACTGGCCGCAGCATGCAGCAGCTACAAAAACTCCACCCCTATAGAAGCTTTTCAGACAGTCTATTATGCGATAAAGAAAAAGGATGTCGCAGCTTTAAAGAAAGTGATACAGAAATCGAGGCTGGAGGTCATGCAGAAGCGCGCCGAAGCCGATAAGAAGAATTTTGACGAGATGCTCAAAGAAGACCTGAGCAAGGGGCCGCCGATGCCGGACAGCGTGCCGGAAACGCGCAACGTGAAGATTGAAGGCGACCGCGCCACGCTCGAATACAAAATGGGAGAGAAATGGGAAAACGCGGTCTTCGTCAAAGAGGAAGACGGCTGGAAGGTCGCCAGGCTTTAATCCCGGCGATAAACTTCTCGGCCATCGCTCAGCTCCACGGCGAGCCTGCCCTCCAGGTGCGCCAGGTCCAGATGGGCGACCGATTCGGAGACCGCCAGGAAGCGGTGCACATCGTCTGCGCCCGGAAATAGCTCGCGCGCCACGTCCCAGGCGGTGGCCCCCTGTTTCGGGACCAGCCGGATGACCTCCGCCTGCCGCTCGCGCACCGCCCTGAGGTAACGGTTGAACAGCTCCTCGAAGTCGTTCACGGGCTCGCCGTGCCCGCCGTAGACGAGCGTTGGCGAGAGGCTGCGGATGCGCGCCAGGCTCACCAGGTATTCCGCGAGCGAGTGGAAGCGGCGCGCCGGATCAACCGGGTCCGGCGAAAGCACCGGGTTCGGCGTGATGCGCTTCAGCACGCAGTCGCCAGCGATGAGGGTCCGGTCTGCTTCGCGCAGGAACGAGCAGGACCCTGGCGTGTGCCCTGGCGTATGCACGACCCGCAACGCTCCCGTGGTAAACTCCAGCTCCATCTCATCCTCCAACTCGCTGTACTCATGGTCTTCCAGCGCGTCGGCGTAGGTCCGCAGCTTTTCATACATACGCCGCATCTGCTCTATCTCTTCTGAGGGGACGCCGGCGCGCACGAGCAGTTGGCGGTGCTCTTCGTATTCGAGCCGCCCGACGCGGTGCCCGGTCTCCCACCCGTGCACGAGCACTTCAGCATCTTTGGCCTCGTCGCGTAGAGAATGAGCCAGCCCGCAGTGGTCCTCGTGCGCGTGCGTCAGGACGATGCGGCGAATGTCTGCGACGCGAAACCCCGCGCGGCGAACCCCCTCGCGCAGGGCCTCGACAGCCTCTTTCGTCTTCGGGCCCGTGTCAATCAACGTCACAGGGTCTTCAGCAATGAGATAGCAGTTGACAGGACCGACGTAGAAGGGTGTCGGGACTGAGATGGAAACGATTTTCATAAGTTAAAAGTAGAAAGATAGAAGATAAAAGTAAAGCGCGAGGACCGGGAAGTTTATTTCGACCTCCAGATGAATCGCCCCTGCCGGTCAATGTACCCGTAAACATCCACCCAGTGCCGCACCGTCTTCCCCTCTCTATCTACGGGATCAACTCCCTCAACATAGGTCTTCTTGTCGAGGTACACCTGCGCGACGCCGCCCATAAAGTCCAAAGCCCCCTCGAATTGAGGCTTGATGATCTCCTTGCCGCTCCTGTCCATGTACCCGAAGACGGACGCGGCGCCTGTGTAGATGGAGAAGCGCACGAGCCCTTCAGAAAATTTCCCAGGACTGTAGGCCACCGCGCCTTTTTCCTCTCTGCTTGAGAGGACCCACTGGCCGGACGCATTTATCCACCCGAACATCTCCTTATTTCCATTTTCCGGTTCTCTTTTGGCGACCCAGGCCAGGCCTTCGGAGAACTCCATGCAGCGTGCGAACTGCGGCGGGATGACGAAATCGCCTTTCTTGTTGATGTAGCCGAAAAGGCCCTCGCCTTCGCTGACGCACGCCAGCCCTTCAGAGAAACGGCTGGTCCCGCCGATTCCGAACCCGTGCGGCCCGCCTCTTCGCGGCGCGAATCGAGGCTTGACGACCATCCGTCCCTGCTTATCTATGAACCCGTACCTTCTGTCCGAATTAGTCACCACGCCCGCCAGCCCTTCGGAGAAATCATCTGCGTAGCGGAACTCCGGCTTAACTACGAGCCTGCCAGAGCGATCAATGTATCCCCAGCGCCCTCCCCACTCGCCGACGCCGATGGCCGCCAGCCCCTCTTGAAACTCCCTGCCGCGCGGGCTGCCCTCTTCCATCTGAAAGTCCGCCGCAAGGCCGTCAATCCTGATGACGGGCCTGCCCTGGCGGTCTATGTAGCCGTGAAAACCCTGCTTCTCGACGTAGGCCAGACCTTCGGAGAAGTCGCGCGCGTAGTCGAAGCGCGGCGCGATGATGATCCGCCCGGTCTCGTCTATGTAACCCATCGTGTAAGTAACGTTCTTCTGGTCCTCACTCTTTCTCAAACGAATCAGAGCGCGCCCGTCATGAAACTTGCCGACCTCGTCTGTCGCCGAGGGCAGGCGGTCGAAATCAATCAAGAGCTTTCCCGTGTTATCTATAAAACCGAATTGACGGTGATACGGCCTGTCGTACCTGTAAACCTGATAGAGACGAGCGGACCGAGCGGCAGGCTTCTTCCGCCCGCCCGCAGGCTGCGCGCCAGCCGCAGCCGCGAACACGCTCAGGCAAATCAGGAAGAGGAACGATCTACGCTTTTTTCTCATCTCGTCCGTGCCAGCCCCCTACTGCCTCCGCGCAACCTTGTTGAGGATAATCTCTATCGGTCCCATGTCGCCCTTCACGGTCTGTGTCATGCCCAGCGCGTAGATGCGGACCGGCGCGCCGTCTTTTTCGGTGTCGAAGTAGGCCAGATAATGGAAACGGTGGCCTTCGCCGAGCTTGAACTCGAACTTTCCCTTTTCGGCCTTCACCCAGATTTTAGTGGCTGGCTCGTCGGCATCGCCCACCACGATGAACGCTTCGATGGGCGTGCCGTCGGGCATCATCACCTTTCCGAAAATTCTTCTCTCCGGCACAATCACGACTGGAATCTTCTCCAGCACGGCCACGACCACTTCCAGTCTTTTGACCTGGGCTTCGACCTTTTCTTTCTCGTCCTTATCCGGGCTGTACCAGTTTGCGCGCCGTCGTCTCTGTTCTCTGGCGAGCTCCAGCGCCGTGTGCCCGTATGCGTTCTTGAGGTTCGCGTCGGCGCCGTGCTCTAACAGAATCCTGACCTGTTCGACGATCGTCGCGGACGGCTCTTTCGAGACCACTTCGTGCAAGGCGGTGCTGTTGGTTTTATCCCGCAGATTAACTTCGGCCCCACGCGCCAGCAGGAACTTGATGGCTTCGAGCGCACCCGGCCTCGTGCTGCTTGCGGCCTCGTGCAGCGGCCTCCTGAGGCGCGGGCTGCCGAGGTCAATCTTCATCCCGGCTTTTACCAGAAGCTCCATGACGGGGACGTCGCCGTTGCGCGCGGCGACGTGCAGCAGCGTTTCGCCTGCGAGATTGCCGAAGAATGTCCCCGCCCCGGCCTTCAACAAGAGTCGCACTATCTCGACGCGGCCCGCCGCGACGGCCTTATACATCGGCGCCTCATACTGGTGGTCCCTGTGCTGCAGATCGGCCTTATACCTGAGCAGGAGGGCCGCCGTCTCGACGTCCGCCACCAGGTGCAGCGGCGTCTCGCCGAAAGCGTTCTTCGGGCTCGGCTCGACACCTCGCTCCTTCAACAGAAATTCGACCAGCTCGGAATTACCCGCGGCTGCCGCCAGGTGGAGCAGTGTGTTGCCGAGTTCGTCAGTGGTCCCCTGGTCCGCTTTGTGAGAGAGCAACAGTCTGGCGGCCCTCACGGAGCGCTCGCCGTCAACGGTTTTCGAGACCAATCCGAGGGCTGTCAGTCCTTCGTGGTTTCTGAGATTCGGATCGGCTCCCCGGGACAACAAAAATTCGAGCTTCCTGAGCGCGTCTGTACCGGGAACACAGGGGGGCGTGCTTGCCGGGCGGTCGTCCGTTTGGGGGACGGGTGGGGCGAAGTATTCTCGCGTCACAAGGTGAATCACGCCGTTACCGCGCGAGTCCTGTGCGTTGATGTCAGCGCCTTTGCTTAACAGGAGCCTGAGCATCTGCTCGTATTGGTCGCCCAACATCATCTGGGGCAACGCTCCCTCCGCGTCCCGCGCGTTGAGGTCCGCGCCAGAGGCCAGGAGCGCCCGGACATCTTCCAGACCCGAAGCAGAGTTCACGAAAAGCGGATTCTCCTGGCACGCTCTGGTGCCCCTTCTCACGGCGCTGTGCAGCGGCGTTCTTCCTTTGTAGTCTTTGACGTTGACGTCCAGGCCACGGACCATCAACAACCTGATCTGTTCTTTTTCGGCCCGGTAGTGGAGGACCGTTTGCCCTTCTTTATCTTCGACGTAAGGGTCGGCCCCATTCTCCAGTAGAACTCTGGCGATTCCGGCCTTGCTCTGGAAGAGCGGCGTGAGCCCGAGCTTGTCCGTCATGTTGACCTGGGCGTGGGAGGCCACCAAGAGCTTCGCTAAGGCCAAGTTGTCGGCTGCGGCTGCGTGGTGGAGCGGCGTCCGCCCGTCAGAGTCCAACGCGTTGATGTCCGCTTGACGCTCAATCAGGAATCGCGCCAGGGCCACGTCCTGGCAGCGTGCCGCGAGGTGCAGCAAGGTCCTGCCAACACGATCCCTGGCGCGCAACAATTCGGGCCGCCGCAGGCCTAGAGTCCTGACCTTCCCGAAGGCACAGAACTCCACGGCCCTGATCATCTCTTCTTCCGGCGCGAGCTGTTGCGCGCCGGCACGGATGCCGCAGCAGAAAAAGAGCGCCAGCGCGCCGCAAATAATCCCTCTCTTTCTCATAGGGATTCTGAAGCAGCTCCTGGTTGTCCTTTACGCCTGACTTCAGTAGACGTACTTGTTAGCCTTGATGAGTACGTCCGCAACGCGTTGGCGCGCGGCGATGGTGTTCATCGGCGTCAGCTTCGTGAAGCGCCGCAGGGCCGCGAGCAGCGTGCGAAGCTCGTCGCCCTCGCTCATGCCCGCGAGCGTGTTCTTGGCGTGCGCCTCGATGCGCTCGACCGCATCGTTACAGAAGACGCGCGTCATGTCTATATAGCGCGCGGCAGCCTCTTCACCCTCGGCGGCGGCCAGTTTTTGCGCACGCAGGATGGATGACTCCATCGCGTAAGCGTCAATGCAGATGTCGGCCACGCCCATCAGAATCTCCTGCTGGTCCGCGAGCGTCATCATGTACTTCTGCGCCGCCGTCCCCAAAGTCATCAGCGCGACCTTCTTGGCGTTCTGCGCCAGTTTCATCTCAGCCGCGAGCACCGCCTCGTCCTCGTCAAAACTGGGCATCGAAGGCGAGAGGACTTCGTCCATCAGGCTTTGCGCCGCTGGCAAGAGCGCCAGCTTGCCGGTCATCGCGCGCTTCATCAACATGCCCGGAATGAGCATCCGGTTGATCTCGTTGGTCCCTTCGAAGATGCGGTTGATGCGCGAATCCCTGTAAGCCTTCTCCGCGGGGTAGTCCGCGGAGTAACCGTAGCCGCCGTAAATCTGAACCATCTCATCGGCGACGAAATCACAGTATTCCGAAAGAGCGACCTTGATGATCGAGCACTCGACGGCGTACTCCTCAATCGAGCGGAGTTTGGCGTCCGGGTCCTTCGTGTTGCCGATGGCCGATTCGATCAGGCCGACCGTGCGGTAGGTCATCGCCTCGCCGACCCAGGTGCGAATCGCCATCTCCGCGAGCTTGGCCTTGATGGCTCCGAAGCTGGAGATGGGTTTGCTGAACTGGTGACGCTCGTTAGCGTAGCGGACGGATTCGGTAATCATCAGCTTCATTCCGCCGCAGCAGGCCGCGCCCAGTTTGAAGCGCCCGATGTTGAGAATGTTGAAAGCGATCTTCGCGCCCTTGCCGACTTCTCCCAGGAGATTCTCGACCGGAACTTTCGCGTCCTGCAAAATGACCGCGCGCGTCGAAGAGCCCTTGATTCCCATCTTGTGCTCTTCCGCGCCCGTCTTGACGCCTTCGCCCGTCTCGACCACGAAGCCGCTGAACTTGTCGCCGTCAACTTTCGCGAAGACTATGAAGAGGTCCGCAAAGCCCGCGTTACTGATCCACATCTTCTCGCCATTCAGGATGTAGTGCTTTCCGTCCTCGCTCAAACGCGCAGTGGCTTTCGCCGCGAGCGCGTCGGAGCCGGAACCCGCTTCGGTCAAAGCGTAAGCCGGGACCACTTCGCCCGTCACGATCTTCGGCAGGTACTTTTTCTTCGTCTCTTCGTTGCCGAAATAAACTATGGGGAGCGTGCCGATGCCGGTCTGCGCGCCGAAGGTGACTGCGAAGGAGGCTGCACGGCCCAGGTTCTCGGCGACCAGTGTTCCGCTCGTCTGATCCAGACCGAGGCCACCGTACTCTTCCGGGATGACCGCGCCGACAAGACCAAGCTCGGCGGACTTGTGTATCAGTTCGCGCGCCAGGGTCCAGTCGTGCTTCTCCAGCTCGGGGATGCGCGGGCGCACTTCACCGTCAATAAACTCGCGCGTCGTCTCTGCGATCATGCGCTGCTCTTCGGTAAAATCTTCCGGCGTGAAAACCTCTTCGGGCGTGCGCTCTTCAATCAGGAAGGCTCCACCCTTGATAACCTGTTTCTCTTCGGCTACGGCTGACATATTTGCTCCTTTCAGTCGCAGTGACGAGTGACGAGTAACAAGTGACGAGCAAGAACTTGTCTTTAACTCGCCACTCGTCACTTGTCACTCATCACTGTAGTTCAAAAATTCCGGCTGCGCCCATGCCGCCGCCGACGCACATTGTGACCATCCCGTAGCGGCCGTTGCGGCGCTCAAGCTCGCGGAGGATGGTCGCGGTGAGCTTCGCGCCCGTACAGCCTAAGGGGTGGCCGAGGGCGATTGCGCCGCCGTTGACGTTGACCTTCGATTGATCCAGTCCGAGTTCTTTGATGACGGCGAGCGATTGGGCTGCGAAGGCTTCGTTCAGCTCGATAAGATCAATCTGGTCGAGCGTGAGTCCCGCCAGCTTGAGAGCTTTCGGGATGGCGAAGACGGGACCGATGCCCATCTCTTCGGGCGGGCACCCGGCGGTCGCATAGGCTACGAAGCGCGCCATCGGGCGCAAGCCCAGCTCTCGGGCGCGTGCGTCCGACATGACGACCGCGGCGGCAGCGCCGTCAGACATCTGCGAGGCATTGCCCGCTGTAATCGTGCCCTTGAGGTGAAACGCGGGCTTCAACTTCGCTAAGCCTTCCAGCGAAGTATCACGGCGCACGCCCTCGTCCTTTTCAAACGTGACCTCGCGCCGCTTTTTCCGTCCCTTCTCGTCCAGCTCTTCGAACGTGACGGTCAAAGGCACGACCTCGTCCTTGAACTTCTCTTCATCCAGGGCACGCGCCGCGCGCTCATGAGACTGGAAGGCGAAAGCGTCCTGCTCTTCGCGCGAGACTTCGTACTTGCGCGCCACGTTCTCCGTCGCCAGCCCCATGTTGAGGTAAAAGTCCGGGTAGTGTTCGACCAGGTAAGGGTTGGGCCGGATGACGTGCCCGCCCATCGGGACCATGGACATCGTCTCAAGCCCGCCGGCGACGATCACTTCGGCTCCGCCCGTGCGAATCTTGTCGGCGGCGAGCGCGATGGATTGCAATCCGGAAGAGCAGAAGCGATTGATCGTCATCGCGCTAGTTTCCACGGGCAGGCCCGCGCGAATGGCCGCCGCGCGCGTCACGTTCATTCCCTGCTCGGCCTCTGGCATCGCGCAGCCCATAATCACGTCCTCGATCTCCCTGGCCTCCAGGCCCTCGACGCGCGCGATGGCTTCCTTGATGACGGCCGCGCCCATCTCATCCGGCCGCGTGTCTTTTAAAGTCCCCTTCGGCGCTTTGCCGACCGCCGTTCTGACGGCTGATACGATCACTGCATCTCGCATAGATAAAGTCTCCAGTCTGGAGTCTAGAGTCTGGAGTCAAAAGCCGAAGTCGAAACCGACTCCAGACTCTGGACTCCAGACTCCAGACTAATTCCTGAGCGGTTTGCCGCTCTTGAGCATGTGGCCGATGCGTTCCTGCGTCTTCCGTTCACCGCACAGGCTCAGGAATGCTTCACGCTCTAAATCCAAAAGATATTGCTCCGAGACTCTTGTCGGGTGGTTCAGGTCGCCGCCCGTCAGGATGCGCGCGAGCTTCTCACCGATGAGCGCGTCGTAGTCTGAGATGAATCCGCCGCGCTTCATTTGATGTATGCCGAGCTTCAGAGTTGCAAGAGCCGGAAGGCCGAGCGCCAGGACATCCGTGCGCTGCTGCGGCTGAACGTAGCCTGTTGCGGCCAACGAGAGGACCTCCTGCTTGGCGTCCGCGATCAAGCGGTCGCTGTTCATGGAGACGGAGTCGTCCGCGCCGAGGAATCCGAACGAGCGCGCCTCTTCGGCGCTTGTGGCGACTTTCGCCATCGCGATTGTCTCAAACGCTCGCTTGACGAAGGGGAACGGGTCCGCGTCTGTCGCGCCCTTAGGAATAGCATCGAGCGCGCGGACCAGCATCTCTTTGGTCCCGCCACCGGCGGGGATCAATCCGACGCCGACCTCGACCAGGCCGATGTAAGTTTCGGCAGCCGCGCGCACGCGGTCGCCGTGCAGGGCCATCTCGCACCCGCCGCCGAAGGTCATCTGAAAGGGGGCGACCACCACTGGCTTTGCGGAATAACGCAGGCTCATCGTGGCGTTCTGGAAAGCGCGTATGATCATGTCAATCTCTTCCCAGTTCTCCTCCTGCGCTTCCAGCAGGAGCAGCATCAGGTTCGCACCCACAGAGAAGTTCACGCCCTGGTTGCCGACCACCAGCCCCACGAAATTCTTTTCCACTTCCGCCAGAGACGCTTTGAGCATCTGGAGCGTGTCGCCGCCAATCGCATTCATCTTCGAATGGAACTCAAGACAGGCCACACCGTCGCCCAGGTCCACCAGCGACGCCCCTGCGTTCTTCTTGATAACACCCGTTCGCTCCTTGACGGACTTCAGGATGATGACGCCCGGCAGCTCCGCGACCGCCTTGTACTCGCCCGCAGCGAAATCAAAGTAGAGTTTCTGCCCGTTTTCGGTCTTGTAAAAGGAGGTCGCGCCCGCGTCGAGCATCCGCTGGACATTCTGTGGGACAGCCGCGCCCTCTTCGCGCATGCGTGCGACAGATTTTTCGACCCCGATAGCGTCCCAGGTCTCGAAGACGCCCAGCTCCCAGTTAAAGCCCCACTTCATCGCGCGATCAACCTCGACAACTGTGTCCGCGATTTCGGGGATGCGGTTCGCCGCGTAGCGAAACGTGCGCGACATGGTCTTCCAAAGAAACCCGCCCACGCGGTCCTTGCCCCAGACGAGAGACTTAATGCGCGCTGGCGTCTCTTCGATGTTCTTCGCCATGTCTAGCGCGGGGAGTTTCACCTTCTCAGAGGGACGATATTCGAGCGAGGCGTGGTCGAGCGTCCAGATTTCCTGTTTCTCGCCCTCGCCTTTCTGCCTCTTGTAGAATCCGCCTTTCGTCTTGTTCCCCAAAAACCCGCTCTGAATCATGTCTGTGAGAAACACAGGCGCGCGGAACACCTCGCGCTCGTCGTCGTCAGGCAATGCGTCGTAAAGATTTTTGACGACGTGGCCGAAGACATCCAGGCCGACTAGATCAAACGTGCGGAAGGTCGCGGTCTTGGGACGCCCGACGGCCTGGCCCGTTATCTTGTCCACTTCCTCTATGGAGTAGCCGTCCTCCAGCATGGTCTTGATGGTAATCATCGCGCCGTAGGTTCCGATGCGATTGGCAATAAAATTCGGGCGGTCTTTGGCCGGGACCACGCCTTTGCCGAGGCGTTGGTCTAAGAAGCCTGCCATCGCGCAGGAGATTTCGGGCTTCGTCCACTCGGTCGGGATAGTCTCGACCAGATGCAGGTAGCGCGGTGGGTTGAAGAAATGCACGCCGAGGAAATGCGCGCGGAAATCTTCGGAGCGTCCTTCGGCGAGCTGTCGAATCGGGATACCGCTCGTGTTGGAGGCGACGACTGAGCCTGGACGGCGAAACTGTTCGACGCGCTCGTAAAGGCTACGTTTGATCTCCAGATTCTCGACGACCGCTTCGATGATGAGGTCGCAATCTTTCAAGCGCGCCAAATCGTCCTCGAAATTGCCGACCGAGACGAGCGATGCGAGGTCGCTGGTAAAGAACGCTGCGGGCCTGGCCTTCTTCGCGGCTTCGAGCCCCATGCGTGCGATGCGGTTGCGAACCTCTTTGGATTCGAGCGTGAGCCCCTTGGCCTGCTCTTCGGGCGTCAGTTCGCGCGGAACGATGTCGAGCAAAATAACGGGGATGCGCGCGTTCGCCAGGTGCGCGGCGATCTGCGCGCCCATCGTGCCCGCGCCCAGGACCGCCGCCTTTTCAATCCGAAGCATGTAGATAGATACCTTTCCGAGGGTACAAGGGTCGAACGAGGACAAATATCATACTGAATGAGTATTCATTCAGCAAGTCGGGCGGAGCGGTTTACCCCTTGTATGAGCGCCCGTCCGCGCGTCAGTTCGGGCATAAACCGCGAATTGATGGGGCATAAAGTGAGAAAAATTCGGTCATATAATGAGAACTGGGTGCTATCTGCTAATTAAGGAGTTCTGTTTGCCTTCAGTGTACTTAATCACAGCCTTAAAAGATTCTGTTCACTTTCAAAAGCGCCGCCTGTTCACTTTCGTTTTCTCGAAGATAACCTCAAATCTCTAACCGCCGCAATAGCTCAATTAACCACAGCCATCGCTCTTCAGCCTCTTGACAGATCTCGCCGCAAGTGGTAAGAATCTCTTACCACTTGTAACGCGAGGTAGCGGAATGGCTGAACAAGCGACAGTAGAAAAAATTCAAGAAATCGTACTGGAGGTCGTCTGCGGCATTCAGGAGCAGAGCGGACGCCCCCTGCCGGAGACTATCTGCGATACCCTCCGGCCAATCGGTGACTTCGAGGGCTTCGACAGCATCAATGCCGTCGAAGTTACAGTCCAACTAACTGAAAGACTCGGCTGCGAGATTGACGGCAACGCTTTCGTTGATGGCCGCCGGGCGCTCAAAATCGGGGAGGTCGCGAAACGTCTTCACAAAGTCGTCAACAACAACAAAGGAGCCAAGACGAAATGAGTAAAGGCGAAATGAGTAAAGAAGAGATTAAGGCCGTCATCGCCGCTCGCCTTCGCGCGGCGCGCGAGGCGGCGGGGCTGTCGCAGGGGCAGGCCGCGAAGGAGCTCGACTATCATCGCCCGACCATCTCGGAGATAGAGGCCGGAAGACGCAGCGTCTCGGCGGAAGAACTGGCCGAGTTCGCACGCCTCTACGGCGTCGAGACGTGGTGGCTCTCGTGCGCCGACCCCGAAGACAAGGCGAGCGTTGACATGGCCCGCTACCAACTCGCCGCGAGGAAGTTGAGCAAAATGAAGCCCGCCGACTTCAACCGCCTGATGGATTTGCTATCTACGCTGAGAACGCAGGGTAACGAGCAATGATTGATAAGGGGAAGATCGTCCAACAGGCGCTCACCACGGCGCTGAAAATCCGCCAAAACGCCAAAGTCAGCCTCTCAGACGCGCTCTGCATTTATGATTTCGCCGAGGCCAACGGCATTGCCGAAGTGCGTTTTACAGACATTCCGAGCTTGGAAGAATTTTATTGGAAAGACGCCCGCACCATTATCGTGTCGTCGCTACGACCTGCGGGCCGCCAAGCCTACAACTGCGCGCACGGATTCGGCCACCACGTCTTCGGCCACGGCACCTGCATCGCCGGCGTGCCTTCGGACGATGACGGCCCCCGGAAGTTCGACCCCAACGAGTTTCTGGTGGACTGCTTTGCCGGTTTCCTGATGATGCCGAAATCAACGGTCAGTCACGGCTTCACCGCTCGCGGGTGGGAGCCGAAGAGCGCCACCCCTCAACAGATTTACACCGTCGCCGGTTGGCTGAACGTCGGCTACGCCACCTTGATCCAGCACATGCGCGACGTGCTGAGGCTCCTCCCCCGCGCGCACGCCGAGACGCTCTTCAAAGCCAAGCCTAAGCAGATTCGGGCGCAACTGATGGGCAGGGAGACGAGCGAAAACGTCGTCGTCGTGGACTCTAACTGGACGGGGCGGGCGGTTGACATCGAGGTTGGAGACCTCCTGATGCTCCCCGTCGGCACAACTTTTAGCGGCGACTGCATTGACCTCGTGGAAGAGCGCGAGCAGGCCATTATCTTGCGCGGCGTTGCGCCCGGCGAGCACGGGCATTTAGCCTACGCCGACAACGGGTGGGGGGCTTTCGTGAGGGTGTCACGGCGCGGCTACTACGGTCGGAACAGGTTTCGACATCTGGAGGACCCTGATCATGTCAACGATTAGAAGCTCGCCGATTGAAGACAACAATTTATCGCGCGCGTGGGCGCGCGTTCTTGTGGCTCTGGCGCAGCCCGGAGTTGACGAGATCGTGCCGTTGCAGGTCACGATCAGCGACTTCGATCCGGAAAGCTCAATCGAGATTCCGGCCATCCGCCGCGCCCTCGACGAGGATTTGAAAGCGAAAAAGTTGTTCTCCTCGGAAACGGTCGCCAGCACGATTTTCCCGCAGTCGATGTGGAACCCGAAACTGCCGCGCGAAAATTTGTTCGCGCGATATAGCACGGTGCTCCCCGCCCTCAAGAAGTGCAAGCAGAACATGAATGGCATTTATTTTGAGCGGTTCACCGCTCATGGGCCGAAGAAGTTCAACCAACTGGATTTTATCCTGAAGTCCCGGCTCGGCGACGAAAACCGGAAGGGCAACAAGCGCCGGAGCGTCTTGCAGCTATGTGTGATGGAACCTGACCGCGACCTGACGAACCAGCCGCTGCGTGGATTCCCGTGCCTTCAGCAAGTCAGCTTCGCGCCACACGGTCGCGACGAGTTGGCCGTCAACGGGTTCTACGCCACGCAGTTCATCTATCAGAAGGCATACGGCAACTACCTCGGCCTCTTCAATCTCGGTCGGTTCGTTGCGCACGAATTAGGCTTGCGCCTGACGCAGGTGACGTGTTTTACCGGCATCGCGCAGATGGGGATGGGGAAAGGAATGGTTAGCGGTCTGGCGCGGAAAGTAGAACGCATTCTGCGCGAGGAAGCCGAAAACAATTAGACCGAGGTGACAAAGCTTTGACCTCAAACATTGGAAAATTATTCGTTTTCGAAGGCCCCGACGGTGTTGGGAAAACTTCGCTGGCTGCAAAGTTCGCGGAGCATCTGACCTCTTGCGGTGCGGCCTGCGACCTTATGTCTTTTCCGGGCCGCGAGGAAGGCACGCTTGGACACCTCGTCTATCAGTTGCACCACGACCTAGCCCGCTTCGAGATCGCGTCCATCCACCCGACGAGCCTACAAGTGCTCCACATCGCCGCCCACATTGACGCCATTGAGCGGCGCATCCTGCCGACCCTCAGAGCCGGGCGGCACATCGTCTTAGACCGCTTCTGGTGGTCAACATGGGTGTATGGCGTGGTAGATAAAGCGAACCGGCAGGCCCTAAGAGCTATGATCCGTGCCGAGCGCGTTCATTGGGGGCAGATGCTGCCGAGCCATGCCTTCCTGATAGTGAGGGCGTCACCGCTAAGAGAAGTAGCGGCTGATGATCGTTGGAGGGAATTAGACATTGAGTATCGAAGGCTTGCTGAAGGCGAAAGCCGCCGTTACCCGACGCATGTGATCCACAACGATCACACCATAGAAGAGTCATTGGGTCGAATCGTTGAAATTGCAGAGGTGGGCTGAGAAATAATGGTTCGGGGCAAAATAAGATTGGGGATGGCGAAGCAAAATTTGTTAAAGTGCGCGCGTCGCGCTCGAACATCTTGCCTTGCCCTTAATAACTTTAGGAATGCCAAAATCACCAGTCATCTTCTCCCGACTTTCACCGGCAAAACCGACAAAAGTTTTCGACACTTACTGGCGCCTCGCAGCCGAGCGTCAAATGATCTTCTTCCGCAGGATAGAAGGGCAGCCCCCGGATTCTTGGACAGAAGATCCGATCTTAATGCAGTACAAGTTCACGAACGCCTACCGGGCGTCAGATCGTGTCAGCCAGTATTTGATAAAGAATGTCATCAATAGGGGGGAGAAGACGCCGGAAGAAATTTTCTTTCGAATACTTGTTTTCAAGATTTTCAACCGGATCGGGACTTGGGAGTTGCTGGAGCGCGAGCTCGGCGAGATCAGTTACGAAGAATATTCATTCAAGAGGTACGACAGTGTACTTACTAGGGCGCGTAACCGAGGCGAGCGGATCTACTCAGCCGCATACATCATGCCGTCGGGCAACCGTGTCTTCGGTTACACACGGAAGCATCGCAATCACCTCAAGATGCTTGAGATGATGATGGAAGATGAGGTGGCGCTGAGGATAAGGGACGCCCGCTCGATGCGGGAGGCTTTCGAGTTGCTGCGCTCCTATCCGCTAATCGGGGATTTTCTCGCATATCAGTACGTCACCGACTTGAACTATAGCGACTTGATTAACTTTTCCGAGATGGATTTCGTTATCCCCGGCCCCGGCGCGCTCGAAGGCGTGCGCAAATGCTTTTCATCACTCGGCGGGCTGACCGAGGCGAACATCATCCGTCTTGTGACGGACAGGCAGGAGGAGGAGCTCAGTGAGCGAGGGATCGAGTTCCCGACATTGTGGGGGCGATCTTTGCAGCTCATAGATTGTCAGAACTTATTCTGTGAGGTGGATAAATACGCTCGCATAGCTCATCCGGAGTGCAACGGCTCTAACGGGCGAACGCGCATCAAGCAGCTTTACCGGCACAATTCGGAGCCGATTGAATACTGGTATCCGCCCAAGTGGAAATTAAACGGGAAGATTAAAAAAAGCCGAAGGTCAGGATGACGCAACTTTACACAGGGGAAACGGCGGATCAGGTATGGCGCGCCGCAGCATCCGAATTAAGACAAAGCGAGGCTGCGGATTTACAACCCGGTCGAGGCGGGGCCACGCGGGAGCAACTGCACGCCGTCTTCTCGATCTCGAATCCTCGCCAGCGTTGGGTCGTCTCGCGCCGCCCTCCGATCAACCCGGCTTTCGCCATCGCCGAAGTGGTTTGGATTCTCAATGGGCGCAACGATGCGGGCTTCGTTAATCACTGGAACCCAAACCTGCCCAAGTTCGCGGGCGAAGTAGATTGCTACCATGGAGCGTACGGGTTCCGACTGCGGAAAGAGTTCGGCTTTGATCAACTGGAACGCGCCTATCACGCCCTCCAAAACAATCCCGACAGTAGACAGGTCGTTCTCCAAATCTGGAATCCGATGTCGGACTTTCCTGACACGGGAGGTGTCCCGGTCGCAGCCGACATTCCGTGCAACATCTGTGCACTTCCAAAGTTGAGAAACAATAAACTGGAGTGGTTGCAGGTGATGCGAAGTAATGATCTTCAGCGAGGTCTTCCGTACAATTTCGTTCAGTTCACATGCTTGCAAGAGGTGATGGCCGGGTGGCTTGGCGTGGAAGTCGGCACATACAGCCATGTCAGCGACAGCCTGCACACTTACGAGAGAGACATCGCGGACGTGCAGTCTTTTACTCAAGTGGAGGAGGAGGCAAATACGGACACTCTCGCGCTCTCGCGTAGTGAGTCAGTTGAAGTCCTCGCGGAGATGAGCCGATTAATGGATGCCATTGCTTCGCCGAGTCTCTCACAGAAGGATATGCGCTCTCTGGTCTCCTCTCATGCGTTGCCGCAGGGTTACCGAAACATGCTCTTGGTCACCGCCGCCGACAGCGCGCGCCGAAGAGACTGGCCTGAGATCACCAACGAGTTGATGGCTGAGTGTAATAATCCGGCGTTCGTTCAAACGTGGAATAGCTGGACTATGAGGCGAAAAGAAAAAAGTGGTTAAGGGTTAGGAAATTTAATCAAGGCTCAAAGTGTTCATTCTCATTTGTCTTCGTATGAGTGGCCGTCACTACCAAGTTTACAGTTCAGAAGAGTAATGACTTAGATGTTTCGAAAGAAAAGCAGTAGCACACAAGATCAGATGCCAGAGATGCCAGAGTCGAAAGATCCAACCAGCGGCCACGAGCCGAAGGCTTTGGTCGATACAACGCCCTCGACTCCGCGTTTCCCCAAGCCTAAGATTTTAGTCGTCGATCTTAAAGACGATACCGAGGCACTCCTTAAAGCGGGAGGCTACACAGTTGAAGTCGGCAGCTTCGGAACCCCGTATAAAGTACCAAAGGATAACTCATACCGACCTGTTGTAGCGGAGTTCAATATCCCGAATTACGCAGAACAGGAAATAATCATTATTGACCTGCTTCCTGCGGACACTCTTGAACAGCCTCCCAAAGAGAATGAGACGGTCCCCGGAGAATATGATCATTGGGCAAAGTGCAACTACGGTGTGGTTGATCCGAGGCCGGTTCCGATGTCTATCTACAGATCTGCTTTCGACAAGATTCTAATGCACGGCGGGGTATTTATCGTCTTTGCTGACTTCCATACTTACCTAGAGATAATTTATGCACGTCAGACTCGTAACGGATTATCGCCCGTGCGTAACAAGCGTTACGACAACTGGTCATTTCTTACTCCGCTTCACTGGTCGCGCTTCGGGACTAACTTCGTCGAAGGCTCTGAAATATCAGTTCCAAATCAAACACATTCCCTTGGTAAACTTCTTTCCCGCCACCTCAAGGGCGCAACTTTCAAATGCACGCTGGCTCCGAAACAAAATATAGTGGATGAGAATCAGATATACTTTGAAAATCACCACCTTAAAGCTTGGCGCGTTATGGCGACCGATAAGTACGGCGCTCCTGTAGCTGGCGTCTTCGTCCCGCACGGGGAGATTAAAGGGTGGGTCTTTATTTTCCCCCAATTAGCCAACAAATCTCGCTTCCTCGTAGAGTTCCTGCGCGATGTTCTGACAGAACTGGCCCCTGAGCTATTTCCTTATGCCGAAGGCGGTCAATGGATTTACCGGGATACCTATCAATTGCCGTCCGTCTTAGAAATGAGAGAGCAAATTCAAAGAATCGAAGAGGAAGCCGCAGAGAAGGTGAAGGTTATTGAGGAAAGAATCCGTCTAGAGCAGGAGAGGACGGCTTATCTTCGCAATCTACTTATTGAAACCGGCGATCCGCTCGTCAAGGCGGTTAAGAAAGCCTTAGAAACGCTTGGCTTCAAAGACGTCCTCGACATGGACGAGGAGATGGTCAAACAAGGAGACACAGGACCTAAGCGTGAGGACTTAAGGGTCGTCAGCGAGCCGGTCAGCTTACTAATCGAGGTGAAAGGCATCACGGGGCTGCCGACGGACGCGGACTCTCTCCAAGTTCAGAAATATGTGATCGTTCGAATGAGAGAGTGGAGCCGCACGAATGTTCAGGGACTTGAGATCATCAACCATCAAAAGGGGCTACCCGCTCTGGATCGGGAGAATGAAAACCCGTTCCGACAAGACATTCTCGTCAACGCGGAGGATCAGCAGTTCGGTCTAATGACGACGTGGGATCTTTACATTTTGACGCGAAACTTCTTGAAAAATAATTGGAAGCCTGAAAACGTCAAGGGGCTATTCTTCCAATCTGGCCGCATCCAGCTAGTGCCGGCGCATTATGAGTTTGTCGGGACAGTGGAGGAGGTTTGGGGGAAAGCCAGCGCGGTGGGCGTGCGAATCGAAGCTGCTTCTTTGAAACAAGGTGATCGTATCGCGTTCAGATTTCCGACTGATTTCGAAGAGCAGGAGGTTACGTCGTTACAGGTAGATGATCAGTCTGTCAGCGTGGCTGAAGTCTCGACATTAGTCGGCATCAAAACGCATTTAGCCAACCAGCAGATTAAAAAAGGAATTCGAATATATCGGGTCACTGATTCTGCACATTAATTTATCAAAGCGAAGCTATAGCAAATAGAATGATGGGCTGATCATGAGCCAGATTCTATGACTATGGGTGGAGAAATTATAGTAGTTGAAGTGGGCGCGTCAGGACGGGCTAGGCGAATTGGATCGTTATTGTCGCGCCTCCGGAATCGTGTCCGTGGGGGTAGGCAAGCGCAGCGAGAGGAATTCGAGTCCATAATTGGACTCGCGAAGAACATAGCCAAAACCGATCCGGCTGCTTTACCGGCATTGGTAAAACTGATCGGGCGGGGTGCCCAGGCGAGAGCGATGACCGGTGTTCTGCGCCGGCCTGACGATAAGGTCTTTCACTACTTGCCGGAAAAAGTTTTGTTCGACATCTTCGCGCCAATAACTGCCGACGGGCATAGGCTTGACGACCTCAAGCGCAAAGTTCCAGCACCACGAGCAATGACTCTCGGCGTTGACCTTGTGTTCCCTTGGCCGTGGGCTCGTGAACGAATCGCCGGCAGTCTATCTCTTCTACGGCCGGGCGGAAGGGGCGGTAAATGGCGTCAAGATCCACAAAATCACTTCGTTGAGTTGTGGCTCCCGCTTGGCGTCGGTTGGGTCACCGGCGGTAATCATTCACTAACAGCAGGCATCATTCATGCTGATGGTAGAGTTATGCCGGAAGTCACTTTCGACATTTCTGACGTCTACAGGCACGTCCATTGCGACGGCCTATATTATAGGCGCACTCATGATAGTTCGAAGATCAGCCCTGTCTCTGATCTGGAGATGGCGGCCATCTTTGAAATCGGGAGGCTAATAGCCAAACACCGGGTGAACTTCTGACTAAGCTTTATCCTTTATATTAGGGAATACGCAGATGAGCGCAGACTTAAAGACAATTCAAGAGCGGCAGCAAAAGCGTTATCGCCTGCTCAAGGCTCTATACGACCTTGCCGATGGCGAAATGACACGGGAGGTCCACTATACTGAAGCATTTCAGAAAGCAGGTTTGGAACATGAAGAGGGCTTTGACATACTTCGTTATTTAGAGGACGGAGGTTTGCTCAGCAAGCATGCTTCCATCGGCTTTCTTGCGCTCTCAGCCAATGGTATCAAGGAAATCGAGCAGTCGATAAAAGCAGGTGCCGGGATGAATAAAGAATGCTTCATTATCATGCCGTTCTCGGATAAGGAAAATCCTGCCGACAATAAGTGGGACGATCTATTTAATACTTGCATCAAGCCTGCCGTCGAAGAGGCAGGGCTCGGCTACACATGCGCCCGCTCGTTCAACCCCCACGGCAACTTCATGAGCGACATCGTCGAGCATCTGGCGAGCGCCGAGGTTGTGATAGCAATCCTCACGGAACTACGGCCTAACGTCATGTATGAGTTGGGAGTTCGGCATGCGCTCAAACGCAAGACAATCATGCTTGTGGAGAAGGGCAACGAGACTCCGAGCGACCTCAATGCTTTTATCGCTCTGCATTATTCAACAATGACTCAGAAGGGTCGGGAAGAGCTGACTGAGACGATCCGCGAACGGTTAGCTTTACTCGACGCCGGAGAACCTAACTCTGACAATCCCGTTTCTGATTATCTTGCGCGGCGCGCGCAGAGCATCGTTGACGAATGGCAAGAGAACAAGAACCCTCTGTCTCTCATCCCCCGGCTGGCAGAAATATTACCGAGTTATGCCATTAAGCTAGGCTCGATACTGGACAAAGCTAGCCAGCACATTGAATCACAGCGGAGGCAAGAAACAACAACTGCTCCTCAACCAACGGAGACTTATGGCCCGATTCCTCTTGATAGAAACTCGCTCTCTATGTACATCGGAAGCAGCCGAAGGGTGAAACAGCTTGATAAGCGAATGGCAGAAGCTAACGATGTTCCGCTGGAGAAGTGGGACGTGACGCTTGATGCGTTATTAGACCGTTTGTTGGAGAAAGCACAATACCTCGGCATGAGGACTGTCGCCGAACTGGACGAAAATCTCAAAGATCTAGGAGAGACTGCTCTCCGACTTTCATACTACTTCAGGATACAGCAGAGAATGCACGCCGGGTACTGTCTTGATCGCATGTTTGACGTTAAAGCTGCCCAATCGGGACGCGAAGGACTCATTAACATGTACACGTCTGCACAGCTCGAAAGCGGCGGGGAAAGATGGGCCGAAGGGGTCTGGCAGGCTTACGAGCAGATTAAAACCTACGGCATAGGCATGGCAGGCACCACTTAAAGAGTTCCCACGAAGTCGATTACACATGTTCCTTTTACCGTCTCGGATATAGACAAGACACCAGCAGGTGATTTATGGGTAGAACTCGAACCTTCGTAAGCTCAACGTGTTTCGACTTAGGTCAGGTCCGCGAGGACATTAGAACTTGCCTGCTCCAGTTCGGCCACGAGCCGTTGTTGAGCGAGTATCCATCTTTCCCTGTGCTCCCTGATCTTGGCACGGTCGAAAATTGTAAGAGAAACGTGCGGGAGAACACTGATCTGTTCGTGCTGATAGTCGGAGGGAGGAGAGGCTCCCTCGACACCGCAACAAGCAGGCCAGTTACTAATTTGGAGTATGAAACCGCCAAGCAGTGCGGCATCGATACGTTCGTTTTCGTCAAGCAGTCAGTCCTGACAATGCTGCCCGTATGGGAGAAGAACCCAACAGCAGATTTCTCTCCCTACGTGGACTACCCGGAGGTCTTCGGATTCGTAAAGAACCTGCAAGCCGATCAGAAGTGGATATTTGGTTTTGAAAAGGCTTCTGAGATCACGGAGATTTTAAGAATACAGTTGTCCGTATTTTTGAAGTACCTGCTCGACCGGAAGAAGGAAGGAAAGCTCAAACCTCTAGAGGCATTCGCGAGTGAATCTCCGCGAGCTCAACAGCTTGCCCTTGATCGCCCGGATCATTGGGAGTATCTGCTTACTGAGGAGCTACTCAGAGCTAAACTTACGCAAATCAGGCAGAGCTTCAACGAATTGAATAGAGGGTTGGCCTACAGGAAATCACGGAGCCTAAACGGCAGAGAATTCTTCAATTGGGTTGGGGCCAAATGCACTGACATGATCGCGCTGATAGAGTTGTTGACCATCGTCGCGACCGAAGAGATACCTGCTTCGTGGGGGCAGACGGGCGAAGCGGGCGACCCGCTGGAGATAAAACACGCTGTTGACAAGTTGCTTTTGGCCTGCGACGGCATGTTTGAGTGGGAGGCAGACTTTCGCTCAGTCACACCGCCCGAATCGCTTCAGAGATTAAAGGAATTGATGCAAGGGTGGTCGGCGCATTACTTCACGGAGATGGAGCGGTTCCCGGACGAATTAGCCAAGCCTTTTAGGGAACCAAATCCGCAAGGAGAGTTCACCATAACGTTCAAGTTCGACTCTCCACTGAATATGAACGAAATTAATTCTGAGATGGCGAAGATTAGAAACAATCCTGAAGATTATTTTGATGAATGATTAACTTGTTGCCTTTATTACTCACTATAGATCTATTTAGCCCACCGAGCTAGAAATTCCAGCAAGGCATGTGTCGTTGAAATCATATCTTCAATAGCTCCGTCATAAACTTCCGAATCCACGAACTTATCATCCGGCCCAATATAAGCTTGGTATCTACCTATATTCTTTTCTTGTCCTGTTATTTTCATGGTATTGAAAAAGTGCTGCTCAGAGAAATGAATATACCCCGAAGTCGCCTTATACAGATGCTGAAGCCACGGATATTCACTTGCCAATGCCTGTTGCAGAAATGCATCCGTCATTTTCTTACCATTTCTATCTACAAGCTTACGTACTTCCTTTCCTGAAATAACATCAACAACAAATTGATCTGAATTAGCTACCATGAAAGCAGCGCGGAACCGCAGCAAATTATCCAGTTGAAGCCGGATAAGTGATGCTGCGCAAATGAAATTCCGTTCTCTGATCAGTGCGGTGAAGCCAAAAGTCAGGGAGACAGAGCGTTTCAAAACTGAGAAGGCAAGTAATTGTAGTGGCCGAGAATGAGAAGACATGACAATCTTCTCGGTAATCCGGAAGTGCGATTGTTTGCTCTCTTCTAAAAATTTAAGCCTTTGCTCGTTGTATTCCATTATCGTCCTTGAATGATTAACCTAACACCCGAATTTATTGGCGAACAATCAATTTGGAGGATAAAAGCCAATCTCATTATGAGTTCGGTTGAATGAGCTATTAGGTGTGCGCGCGGTATTTACGCTTCTGATCGGCATAAATAGCTGGTACATAGCGATTATGTAACTTAACGTAGAGATTCATCAACGACCATATCTCTTCCATACATTCTTCGGGCATGCTCTTAGATATTGCCCATTTGCTTCCCCTATGTAAGAACTGGTTTCGAGCATTTACAACTTGAAGATAGAATTTTACTGTTTTCTCATAATCTAGCTTCGAATTTTTGCTCAACTCTTTTATGACGGCATTCCATTTCTCATTAACTAGACTGGGGAATACTTTTTCAACTCGTTCTCTGGAGAATAAATTATCATTCAATACACGCTCTCGAACGCCAGTCGGAATTTGAAAGGCCCACATAAGCTCCCGCAGAAAATGCTCAAGAAGAACTTCTCCCAAAGTGCTGAAATAGATAACAACAGCAAGTTGATGAACATTATCTCTGACTAAAGAGTGACCGCTTTTAGTCTGCCTCGGCTTCTGATGGAAGCTCTCTTGCATTAGGTTGATCAGCGCATCCACAGGTAAACCAAAGTAGCTTAGTCCACCTTTACTTTTCGCTCCACAATGAGCACAAGGAGTACCTACTGCTCCTCGCTCGCTATCGCTATCAACAATACCGCAAGATTGACAGACGTAGAAAATATCTATCAAAGTGCCAAGAGGCTGCTCAGTTATCTCTGAAATCTTCATTCGTTACACTCAATTCATACACTTACCGCCAATTATTACGAACACATACCATAAGTGGGTCAAATATCATCCCTAGTGGGCCACGTTTTATTTGGCCTTTAGATAAGAATCCGTTCTACCTCATCCAAAGTAATTTCATCATCCGTCCGGTCATATAATTTGGTCGTCCGTGGCGACTCGTGCGCCGCGATGGCCTGCGCATTCTCAATAGTCCCGCCGTTCTCCAGATAAGCCGTAATGCCCGTTGCCCTGAAAGTGTGGCAGCAGGTCGTCGCTGGCAACCCCGCGCCATCCGCCCGGCGCTTGATCATCCTCAGCACGTCTGAGCGATACATCGGGCTGTCGGTTAGCCGTCGGTATTTATTGATTGTCCTGAAGAGAGGTCTCTTCTTCTGAGAACTGATGTCTGCCGCTTCCAAATAGGCGTCAAGGTATGCTTCGGCGTTATGGTGTGCAGGGACTTCGTGACGCTTCCCGCCTTTCTCATGCAGCCGAATCCACCACCGCTTTCCGTTCAAATAGTAGTCCTCGACGCGCATTCCGATGACGGCGCTGACTCTGGCGAACGAATAAACCATGACACCGATCAGCGCGCGGTCGCGCAGTCCTGCGATGCTCCGGGTGTCAATCGAGTCGAGGAGCAGGCGCGCCTGCTCAGCCTTCAACACTGGCGTTTTGCCACGCTTGACCACGTATTTAGGCCCTCGCACCGAACTAGCCGGGTTCACGGGCATGATCTGGCCGGTGACCAGCCAGTCGAACAGCATCCTGATGGCTGCCAGATGCTGCTTCACGGTTGGCTTCGATCCAGCGTGTTGCTCAATATAGGCCGCGACTGTCACTGGCTGAATATTATGAAGACTCAGCCCTCGCCGCTCGCACCAGCAGAAGAAAGGTACAAGTGCCCGCACATAAGCCATCCGGGTGTTTTTATTTCTAATATTGGCCGTGAAGAACTCTATGAAGCGTCGGCCTGCATTCTCTCCGGCACCGGCGATTATTGGTGGCAGGAATTCAAAGCCAGCAGGGGAGAGGCTGCGGGACGAAGCCCGGACGATCTCAGTGCTCATAACAAATATCCTTGAGGTCTGTGTTAACTCTACTGATACATCCTATCCATCTGTGCTTCGGCCTCTTCATGTGTGATTTTGGTCATATCATAGAAACCATAGATATAGCCTTGTTCGGACTGCTCGCGACTAAAGCTTATCAACGTGCCGGTAAAGCCATTTTGCCGAAGAATCTCTTCGAGAGTCCTTATGCAGTGTCGGATCAGATGATCGGAGACGTTCGGCTCTTGATTCTCGGTGATGACTGCGCCCTGTTGTAACGAGTGAATGATACTTTCAATCTCATCCTCGGTTACCTTGGCGACTAATTCGGAACAGTTAGTCTGAAACACCTCAAAGCCTCCTTAGCTTCGTGATCCGGCTAGCTAAACCGCTTGGTACCCCTTCGACAAGGGCCTGATGGGTTCAAAAATGTCAGCCGTCATTGATGAACCATAACGTCCTTTATGATACCTCAGTTCTATGTTGATGACATCGGTCTTTTAAGATGGTCTCTTAATAGCCGCACGGTCTATTACGTTACCTCCATATAGCCGGGAGATCTAAAGCGACCGGTTTGATTCCGAGTAGTTATGGAGGTAGGTGAGATGAGCAAAACTTCAACCGATAATGAAGAATATTCCGGCGATGGCTATTTGCCGGCTGACGAGAGTCTGTTCGAGTTGGTGAAATTCTACATTGGGGAGGCGCTACCCCTGTTGGCGCCAATGCTTCTTTATTGTGCTGGCATCAGCCAGCTTTGGCCGCTTTGGATGACGATTAGTAACGAGGCTTTGGGTGCTATCGTAGGAGTCGTGATGTTCAACATGCAGCCCAAGGGTGTTCCGTCCTGCGTGCCTTTAACTCGCATTCGGAAGGCGCAACATATCACTCACATTAGCGAATTAAAGAAGGCTGCCTGATTTGGCTGCACACCAGCAACACACAAACAGTCATTCGCCACGGGCTGTATATCTGTGCAGACACTGCACGCTCTTCCTCTCAGGACTTAATGTGCTCTCGATCTAGAGGGGCGGGTTCAGGACTTGGCCCGAAGGCAACTGAAAGCGCACTCTGAGAGGTATACCGCCGATACTAAGATAACAGAGTGTGCCTTTGCCATTTGGGAGCTACTGGTGCGCAACAAACGTCCCTCGCTTCATGTGATGGGGTATTGCTACGCCAATTAATCGGGCGCGAATCACGCGCCCGATTAATTCATTAGAGACATTGTAGTCGCACCCGCGCGTTAAGGCTTCACTTCCTTAGTCTCATGGCATTAAAGTCCTTACGCTCACGACTGGACTTCCCTAAAATCTGCCATTTGCAGAACTCTAGCGCCATCTGTCCCGCGCTCCTCCGGTAGTGCCTGATCATCCTCGTTGCCACGTTCGGCTTTTGCACTGCGCAGCGCGTTGCCGATGCACAAGACCTTCAGATATTTCTCCCTGCAATAAAAGCAGTCGAGCATGTGGTCCTCGACCTCTTCCTCAATTGAGTCTGCGAGCAGCTCAGCAATGTAGTCTGGAAGCAACGCTCCCATAGCGGGAGCGTTACATACTTTTCCTATCAAAGCTGGAGTAGTATCCTCCTCCAGCGACTCGTTCTCGATGCTACTAATTAAACGTTTACTCATGGCCTAACCTCACAATCGACTGTCGAATCAGATAATGAAATCAGGCACGCCTTGCCTTAAAATGATACCGCCTTCTTGTTCGACGATACTCTCTTGTCGTTAAAGAAAGCCCTCCAACTCGTTCGGATCCAAGACCTAACTGTGACGCCTGAACATGTGATTCCTTCACTGTTCAATGTCTTGGCGATCTCTTCGTAAGGAACGCCTTTGTCAGGATAGTTTTCCAGTCGGAGCATGATCGCACGGCGATGGCATGTGGACAAGGTATTCGTGAATTCCAAGAATTCTTTGAGGAAGCAGTCACCGTCGAGGTCAACGCAGGGATTTGCAAGATCAATGTCGGAATCCGTGTCGAAAGAGCCCTCGCTGGAAGATTCCTCAGAAGAGGAAGAAATGGATTGTAACCGTTTCATCTCTCTGCCGTTCTTTCGCCATTGGTCGCGCAGCATATTGAGCGTTAGCAGGGAAAACCATCCGAAGAAAGCTTCCTCATTGGGCGTGTTATCCGCTCGGAGCTTATCTTTCGATGCTAGTGCCTTGAGGTAAGCGTCGCTAAACACTTCCCATGGATCTTGATTGGTTCCCCGCACATGCCAACGGCAAATTCTGTACCCCCGATCCAAGAATTCACTGTGCCTGAAAAGATCATTCATCAAATTGCGATCACGGAGAGTTTTTTGAAGTAATTCATCAAAACTCTCCGCCCGTAAAGGAGAAGGCGTGTGGTTTATGAATGAGTTGCTCATGGTGAGACCTCATGTCCTGCGTAGCAGAAGACTCTTCCAACTCCCCAAATCTGAGCGGGAAACGGTGGGCGTTGGTGTCAATTCGTCTATCTGCGCGGACGGCTGCGAGCGTTGAATTACACGATGCCTTATTATGAGGGTGCTGTAACGCCACCGGTAAATTGCTCGTTTTCGCCGGAGGCGTAAGACCTTTGACACCGGGTATATCCTTTGATTTCCCCATTTTGGATCTCCTTTTCTGTTGCTAGTGTTTAATGGTGCTACAAAGAAGGCGGACGACTGTTATCCGCTTTTTTAGGAAACGCTCTGGATAAGATGATTTTTAAGTTTCCTTCGCCAGAAATTTTTTTATTCGCGGCTTAAAAATCGACAAGGCTGGAGCGTTTAATAGATGACAGGTTGAAAAGGGAGCCACATCGAGCGGATTGCCCAACATCGCCTGCTACTCGGCAGCTATTTCACATTCAACTTGGGTGTCAAGTGCTGCCGCTTGAACTGAGAGTTTTCTATCTGGAGAAAAATCATGAGAAACAAATTCTTTTTTGGCGTGGTAGTTGGCTTTTTCATAGCCGTTGTAGCCTTTGTAGTCTTCCTGTTTTTCTCAGGGACAGTCCGGGCGGCGGTGGACACGGGCTCGCAGCGCGCAACCGTCAGTGAGATCACCGTTGTGGGCAGCGCAGACGACGTTGGGGCGGAAGTGGTTGGCGTTAGGGGCGTCGTGGTGCGAGGGCAGGTCGTGAGTGACAGTGTAGTCGACGTGCCTAATGAGGTCGCAGTTGTGCACGTCTAAAGTCGACATGATGCTAACCTGATAGTACGCGAATTCGCGGACAGCAGAAAACGCTAGAGCAAGAGGGCCTACCCATTTTGATATGGGTAGGCCCTCTTGCTCTAGCGTTTTGCCGTAGAATTCCTATGATTCTAGTGGATGGTGAATCATAAAGACATACTTATAATACATCAATTCAGATGACATGGTGAAAAGCTTCAAGTGCTCTTTGCTAGAATTTTCTGAATGTGATTTTCTTGACACCAGTTAGTAGCGAGAGTAGATTGCACTCGTCTTCCTTTCTGCTGACAAGAGTCTCACTCCTCAAAGAGTTTCTCTCCTGTTAGCCTCACGTCAATGTTGGACACGGCGCATGATTGAGGTGAAGTGTCATGCGTATTCAGCGTTCCAACAGATTATCTGCACTGCAAGAGGGGTGCTCCGGCTACCAGAGCAGCATCTCGTCATATCGCGCAGCGGATCTCAACCAGATAAAGGAGAATACCTATCATGCGAACGAAGACTAACCGACAAGTTATCGGGAAAGTTGTGGTCTTAGGGTTATTACTTTCATTACTGGTGAGTACGAGTCTCTTTCAAGAGACTATCAACGCACAGATCAGTACACAACTCAATACATTTCCAACCCCACCGCCTACCAGTGATCTAAAGGTTATGACATGGAACATTCTCGGTGGTCGCGGATGTACATTGTATCGACACATGGAAAAGGTAGCGGATGCGATCATGAAACACGAGGGGCTAGATGTTATTGCTCTCCAAGAAGTTCACCGAGCTCAGGCATCTGAGCTTGCGCGACAGCTTAAAAAGAAGGGATTCGGCGAATTCGACACTCATTTTTTCACGATGAAAGAGTGTGATGATTCTGGAAAAGACTTTGGCCTCGCCTTCCTCAGCCGCACCCCGATCTTGACCTCGTTCTTGCTCAAACCGAGAGCATACCCGCTTCCGCACGCCCCTGATCCCAACCCTAACACCAAAAACCCTTGCGATAGGGGGTTGAAGCGTATTCTGGCCGCGATCACTACGCGAGTACGCGGCACTACAGTTCGTGTATATAACACTCACTTGACAGCTTGTGGCGGCACCAGCGCGCAGAGAAGACAGGCTGATGCGATTATCCGCTTGATAAAAATAGAGGAGGGGGTGTACGAGTTTTTCTTTGAATCTAGCTTTCGTCCAATTCTGATGGGAGATATGAATGCTCCCCCGTCAAGGGGCGCTCATAGCATCCTAACAGAGCGGTTCATAGATGCATGGGGTAATAGGGGTGGCGGATTAACGTTTCCCACGCGTGATCCTGACGCGCGCATCGACTACATTTTTGTCGGGCGAGGTGATTTCAGAGTTGATGATATTAGGGTGACCAGTAATCAGTCGCTCGTCAACACGTTCAATATCCCCGGCATCAATAAGCCAGAGGATTTGCCTAAAGATCCTGACGCCCTACAACCAATACCAGATCACCTTCCAGTCACCGCTCTCCTATCCTTTGATTAATTTGCGGTTGTCAGGGTCTGCTGCGATCTTCCTAGCAGCAGACCCTCTACCCTTGCCGGAGTGATATGTCATAAGATTCCTGCATATTCGAGGCACGAGGTTCACCATGAGAAAAAACAATTCTATTAATACCCGGTGGCTCACAATGCTGGCTCTGCTAATCTGCGCTTTAGTTATAATCCTCAGCACCCCTTCGTTCCGCGTTTCTGCCCAAGATGTGACGTTCACACAGACAGGGACGGGCTTTTATTATCCTCTTGGTAAGAGCAGTTGGACTAAAACCGGAGGCACTTGGCTCGGTCGGGACTCGAAGAATGATACTGATGGGCCGCCAGCTTACTTTGATGGTTTATATCATCTTGGTGTTGACATGCCAGCCAGCCCCGGCGATCCCGTTTATCCCATCTTCAACGGAACCGTTCTTCACAAAGCTGATGCCGCCAGTGATTGGGGGACGGGGAATATTGCCTTGGCGATCAAACATACCCTCGCGGACGGAAGTGAGTTCATAGCTATCTATGCGCATATTAGAACCAACGTTCAAGTTGGAGAGAGAGTTTCAGGCGGAGTAAAGTTTGCTGAAGTTGGGCCATATTCCGGAGGGAATCACCTTCACTTCTCCGTTCTTCCTTCTCTTGCAAGACCTACTAATTGGGGACGTGCTTCAAATTCCGAGTGGCCGGGCAAGTTTGGTCATGTGGAGCCGGTTAACTGGATTACAACGAGGACTCCAAAGTGCGGTGATGCGACTTCTGAACGGTATCGCCCTAACGGCCAAGTCCCAACTCATCCCAACGGCACGATAATCAAAACAGCAAGTTCCGGTACCATTTATGTCCTTTACGAGGGAAAGCGAAGAGGAATACCAACACCGCAGAGATTGTATGAATTGTACGGGCCGGGACGAGGATTTGATTTCCGGGATGTAATTACTATTTCTCAGGAGGAGATGAACAGATACACTGAAGGAGAGGTCGTGTCAGGCCCCTTGCCCAACAATAACCCTCGCGAACCCGATGGCAGGATAATAAAGCAACGAGGCGGTGTCGAAATATCGATTGTCACAGATCATGGAAAGCGCCGTCCGTTTGCCACAGGAATCGCCTTCATGGGGCTTGGCTATTTAATGTGTAACGTCGCGATAGTTGATGATTACAATTCTTATCCTGCGGGTCCTCCCCTCTAACATTTGGAGCATACTCCTGTATGTTTTAGATTTGGATTAGCCCTATCTCTTCGTCATCGCTGGGCGCTTAACGTTATGGACTGGCACGCCGTGGTGTTTCTTCGAGTACGGGAGCGGGCCTGAGCCCAAATCGCGGTCATCTCGCGCCAACGCTTCAAGGTAGCAATTCACGGCATCGCTATTGGCTATAATGACCGTTAGGTTGGGCTCCATCGAGCCCCTCTCAAACTTGCTTATTCTGTCTTGTGGTAACTCTTCCTCGGTGGAGCCGAGATGCTTGATCATCTCCCACGGCGGTCTTGCTCTGTACGGCTCTCTACATCTCAAAGTAAAGAGCCACGTCCGAGAGCGTTTTTTCTAAGAAAAGCGCACATCAAACGAAATTCACATTATATCCGCGAAATTTAATGCCCTTTCTCAATATATGCTCAACAATATTCGCGGTAATTGCCAGAATTTTCCCTGCAAGTTGTTGAAAGTTCGTTAGGCGTTTCATCCTTTATGCACGAACTGAGGTCCGCGTGTACGAAAAAAATAAAGATGGGGACTGTAGTAGCGCTTGTGCGGGTAGCGTTAAAAATCATCGCCCACGCAGGCGCGATCTTTCGCAGACACTCGCAGTCATGCTAAACTTTGCGCCACACAAGGGTCTTGGCAAAGCTGAGTACGAACCTCACGCTTGAATAATTCCTGCGGCAACCAACTCTCGCCATATCCGCGCCAGGCGGGAGACAGCAGTTACCTCGCGCCTCGAATTACAAATGAAATTCTGCCCCTCATGCAATAAGACTTTTGAAGATCAAGTAGGATTTTGCCCGGATGACGGCGAAGTGCTGCTGGAGACGACGGAATCAATCGTCGGGCGTGTGCTTGACGGCAAGTACAAGGTGGAAAGTTTCATCGCGCAGGGAGGGATGGGAGCGGTCTATCGCGCGCGCCACATCCTGCTCGGTGATCGCGTGGTGATTAAGACCATGCACTCGGATATGCGCGACAACTCTAAATGGGTGCGACGCTTTCAGCGCGAGGGGCGCGCAGCGCGCAGTTTCAGCCACCCCAACGCCGTGACCGTCCACGACTTGAGCACTACCAGCGACGGTCTCATCTATCTGGTGATGGAATACGTCGAAGGGCAGACGCTCGACAAGGAGTTGAAGAGGCATGGGGCTTTTACTCCGGCGGAAGCGATAGACATCCTCGCGCCTGTTGCCGACGTGCTTGATGCGGCGCATGCTCACGGCGTGGTGCATCGTGATCTCAAACCTGAAAACATCATGATCGGCGAAGCGACGGGCGGTCACAGGAGCGTCAAAGTGCTCGACCTCGGCATCGCCAAGATGTTGGAAATGCCGGAGACTCAGAGCAACGAGACTGCCTCGCTGACGGTCGCAGGCCAACTCCTGGGCACGCCCTACTACATGTCGCCGGAGCAATGGGGCGAGCCTGCGCGCGACGGTAACCCGGAGGTGGACGCGCGCACTGACATCTATAGCCTCGGGGTGATCTTCTTCGAGTTGGTAGCGGGGCGCAAACCGTTCGGCGGGCGCACGCTCCCTGAGGTGCGACAGCAGCATGTAGCGTCAGCGCTGCCCCTGCTGCACGAAGTTGTGCCAGGCGTGACGGAGGCTTTCGGACGCGCGGTGGCGCGCGCGATGGCGAGAGACCGCAACGACCGGCAACAAGCGGCCGGGCAACTGATTGCTGAATTACGCGCGACGTTCGGCACGGCCTCAACTACGAGCGCGATGGTCGTGGACACTGTGGCTACAGTTTTATTTGAGGACGTTGACCGACAGGCTCCCGGCGCACGCACGTCCGAAGCAGCAGCGCGGGGAACGCAGCCCGCCGTCAGTGCAGGGCTGGGCAAAGATGAAACGACCGTTGCCAGGCGACCTATCAGTGGAGCCCCCAAGTTTGTTGCTGCCGACGGGCAGGACGTAGCAGCGGCCAAGAAGGAGATGTTGACTGCTGCGTTGGCGCGTGCGAGCGCAACGCGGCGCTCGCACAAGCCTTTAATTATTGGTGGTGCGCTCGTCGTGCTATTGCTCGCGGGCGTCGTTGGCTGGCTCGTGTGGAATCGGACGAGAGCGAAGACGAGTGACGAGGCGAGCACGAAGCCTGCGGCGGCGCGTCCGGCCAGCGCTGCGCCTGCCATGATGCCGGTTATAAGTTATTGGATTGAATCCTTCGACCAGCAGAGGAATGGCGAGGGCAAGCGGGTGGCGGATTTGACAGCCCACATGGTGGCCGGGCAAGAGTTCAAAGTTCATTTCAAAGCTCCTCAGAGCGGTTACCTTTACATCATCGCGCCGCTGAAAGAAGGCAACGCGCCGACAACCTTTCTCACTGCGCTGGGCGACAATCGCGGAAAAACGAATCAGGTGGTGAGCGATGCTGAGTTTGATTTCCCGTTCGGTAAAGAGGGAAGACTGAGACTCGACAATGATTCCGCCACACTCAATCTCACCGTCATCTTTTCGCCGATGCCTCTTGAGTCGCCAGCGTTCTTAAACGGAAAAGTCAAACACGAGTTGACGCCCGCAGAGGTCAAGGAGCTGGCGGATTTTCGCGCACAGCAAAGGGAGGTTGCCCCGACTTTAGAGAGCAGAAATGAGGGTGGCGAGCAGGTCGTCGCTGTCCTCGCTCCCGGCGGCGCGCAAGAGCGCGCGGTCGTCTTTGACATCCGTATCGAGTACAAATAGCGTCAGGCCGCTCACGCCTCGCCGCACCCGCCTGCACGCACCAACCTGAGGAGGTCCGCACATGCGCCTGAGAAATTTCTTCCTTCTGTTCCTCTGTGCCTTCGTCGCCATGACTATCACGCCCGCTCGTCCTCAGAACGATCAGGACGGCCAACAGGTGATTGATGACTTCAGGCGCACGCGCGGGATAGATTTCTCGTCGCCCGAAAAATCTGGCAAGCCGAAAAAAGGTAAGACCGCCACGGGCAAATCGGCGAAAAGTTCCGCAAAGAAACCCGTGACCACGCCTGAGAACAGGCCGGACAACGTCAACAAGCCGCCGGATTCGGAAGCGGAGCCAAGCGCCGAGACTGTCGGCGCTCCGTCAAGCCCGTTCCGCATCGGTCTGGGCTACACGATTCTGAGGTACGGGGCGGGCGATGAACTCGCGGCGGTCACGCCCGACACGGTCTTCAAAACGGGCGACCAGCTTCTCCTGGCGCTTGAGACGAACGCCGACGGCTATCTCTACATCTTCAATGCAGAGAATGACGGCAACCCTGAGATGCTCTATCCGAACGTGATACTGGATAGTGGGCGCAACAACATCTCCGCCCACACACGCGAACGCTACCCGACAGACCCCGAACAGAGATTCACGATAGAAGGGGAACCGGCGACCGAGCGGCTCTACATCATCTTTTCGCGCAAACCTCTCTTGAATGTGCCGACCGGCGAAGCGTTGGTCAAGCTCTGCGACTCCAACTGCGACAACTACTATTGGTCTCCCAAGCCCGCCCAGTGGGAGAAGATCAATTCTCTGGCAACAGCCACGCAGGTCATCGAGGGTAGAAGCGGTGAGCTGGCGAAGGTTGAGAGTCCCGTTCGGAGCGACTTGCTCACGCGCAGCATCAAGATCAGACCGAAAGCCCCGGTCCCGGCAGTCGTCCGCATGAGCGCCTCTACGACCGCAGACATACTGATGACGACAATTGATCTCACACATAACTGAGCCGCCTCATCCGCCCGGCGTGATCAAGCGCAGGCCGCGCTACTGTCGAGGCGACCTAGAAAATTAAACCAAATAGAGGGTGGAAAAATTAGTAACAGGCAACGTTACATTTCTTCCGGGAACAGTCACTCACAGACAAGGATAGGATTCAGAATTAAGGAGTCTTGAAATGAGCCATAATGCGCGTGCACTCACCTGGTCGCTGATCGGCTCGATGATTCTGTCTGGAAGTCCACTCCCGTCCGTCTCGTCCTCACCGCGCTCGCTCACGTGGGCGGCAGCGACCGAGAAAGGTAAAGAACAATCGGGAGGAGCAGATGCCGAACGCGAGGCGGGGCGGCAAGCGTTGCGGCGCGGGCTTGCGGGCGAGGCGCTGGTTCACCTGGAAAGTGCTCTCGCGCTCTACAGACAGAGCAACGACAAATCGGGCGAGGCCGCAACCCAAGACCTCCTCGGCGAACTCTACGAGCAGCAGGGACGTTACGATGTCGCGCGCGGGCACTACGAGGGCGCGTACAAGATTTACACTACGCCCCCCGCAAAGGAGGGCACATACAATGCCAACCTGATGCTCGCCAAGATCGGCAACATGCATTATCGGCAAGACGACTTCGCGGCGGCCAGCAGCGCCTACAACCGTATGAAGGTCAAGAAGCCGGGTAGCAAGTCAAAGGGGGTTTTCGGGTCCATCGCTGAGGATCTAACCGCCGAAGTGCTCTCGGACAGTGAAATCGTCAAAGCAGGCGTGCGGACAGCAGCGGGGTTGCGTGCCGCCCAAAAACAGTTCGACCTTTACCGCCAGACTATCATCTACGCGGGGCACGAGACCGGACTGGGTAGAATTGATTACAAGCTTCGCCAGTTCGACAGCGCCGGGAAGCACTTCAAGAACGCCTTGTCGGTGACCCAAAGTAAACTTCCCCTGGTCGGAAAGCTCGGCCAGACACGCCGCTTCCGCATTGCCGCCCGCACCAGCCTTGGCGATGTCGCGTTCGCGCAGGGCCGCTTTAAAGAGGCCGTCGAGCTTTACGACGACGCCGCCCGTGACGCCAAAAAAGAGAAGCGGCTCGATTTGATGTGGCCTGCGCTGAGAGGGCTGGGGCGCAGCCGTTGGACGCAGGCGGTGCAGGAAGCGGACGTCAAGAAACGCGAGAAGCTAAGAACTGAAGCGTTGAAGGCGTACAGCGATGCGCTGGAGAGCGTCGAGGACCTCCGCGCAGGCGGCCTGCGCGCCGACGAAGCGCGCACCACGTTTCTCGCCACGACGAAGGATGTGTTTGACGAGGCGTCGAGCGCGCTGGCCGAAATGGCGCTGATGTCTGCGCCTGCGGACACAGGCAGGCCGCTCGAAGGAGTGGCGCTCGCTTACGCGGCGAAGGCTTTTGAGGTCGTCGAGCGTGGGCGCGCCCGCTCGCTCCTGGACTTGCTCAATGAAGCAGGCGCAAACATCAGGGAGGGCGTGCCGCCCGAACTCTTCAAACGCAAGCAGGGGAATCTAGACCAACAGGCCAGGGTCGCGCGAGACTTGTTGGGCGTCAGCCTCACGGACAAGCCGTCGAAATCGGTCGAAGATTTGGAGAAGGAGGCCGACGAACTTCAGAACAAATCCATCTCCATCGAAAATGAAATCCGGGGCACAAGCGAACCGCGCTACAAAGCCCTGACGGCGATGCAGCCTTTAACGCTCGCGCAGGTTCAGCAGCAGGTACTGGATGAAGGGACGGCGCTACTGGAATACAGCCTCGGCCCGGAGGCGTCGTACCTGTTTGCCTTGACGCGAGACACTGTCAGGCTCTTTAAACTGCCTGAGCGCGCCGAACTCGGCGCACAGGTTGACGAACTGCGCCGGCAGATGTTGCCCCCCGAACAGGGGCGACAATCCGTTCTCCGACTAACCCCCGAAGAGATGCAGCGTAGCATAAAGGTACGTCGGCGGGACGCGCTCCCGCCCGCGAGTGCCTTCGCCGCCGCGTCGCACAAGCTTTACAAGAGCGTCCTTGAGCCTGCCATCGCGCATCTCGGCACACGGCGCTTGCTGATCGTGCCGGACGGCGCTCTCTCCTTCATCCCCTTCGAAGCGCTCGTGACTGCGCCAGGGGGGACTGACTATGCAAAGCTGCCTTATCTCGTCAAGACGAACGAGACCATCTACGCGCCCTCGGCCTCGGTCGTCGTCGCCGCCAGGCGTGAGCAAGCCTACGGCAATGCGACGACGGCCCCTTCGGCGATTCTCTTGATCGCCGATCCCGTCTTCGACATAGACGACGAGCGCGCGAAGAGCCTAACTGCGGGCGCAACAGCGGCCACTCGTGTGCGCGGTCTCAGTCTGAGCAGCGCAGTCGCAGACGTTGAGGCGGCGCAGACGGACGATGAGATTCCTGTTGACTTCAGATTGACGCGACTTAAGGGCACACGCGACGAGGCCGAGCGGATTGCGCAAACCGCCAGCACCGCTGGCCTGAAAGTAGAGACGTGGCTCGACCTCGATGCCAGCGAGGTCAACGCGAGCGAGCGCGACCTCAAACCGTATCGCGTTCTCCACATCGCAACTCATGGACTGCTCGACGCAAAGCGCCCGCAGTTCACGGGCATCGTGCTCTCGCTCGTCGGGAACAAGGGAGGGAAGGACGGCTTCCTCCGCACAGACGAAATCTTCAACCTGCGCCTCGGCTCTCCGCTCGTCATGCTCTCGGCCTGCGAGACGGGTCTTGGGAAAGAGACGCGCGGAGAGGGCGTGATGGGATTGACGCGCGCCTTCATGTACGCGGGCGCGCCAGTGGTGGGTGTCAGCCTCTGGTCGGTGAGCGATCAGGCGACCGCTAATTTGATGGCTGACTTCTACCAGAACTTGCTGGCAAAGGACGGTACGAAGCCCGCCACGGCCGCATTACGCACCGCGCGCCTGAACATGATCGCGGGCCAGAAATACAACGCGCCCTTCTACTGGGCTCCCTTCATCCTCGTCGGCGACTGGCGATGAGTCGAGACGGCTGGCTCTCCTGCGGAGCTGATTTCGAATATCTATTAAACATAGTCCGCATCTTTATTCCCCCGCTAACCGCTCGATAATCGTTCGACCCGAAAAGCGGTCCTCGTCTTTATTTTCAATTCTGGAAAATGGATAAATGTAGATCAATAACTTACAAGCTATAAAGTCCCCGTCTTTATTACCGCGAAGGCATGGCCTGAATCCGGCTTGCAACTATGGTCATAGATAGTGCATCATAAAGACCGTTATTTCCTTCTCTCTTGCATCAACGGTGATGCGCCTCCTGGCCTTTTTGATTGGCGGCGTTCTGGATAGTTCGAGAGCAGGCCGGTTTGAACTTTAGAAGCCGCTCCTAAAAAGAGCACCCGAACGCAAGCCTTCGCTGCTACCGTTTCACCGAAGCAAACTTTAATTCGCAGCTTCTCTTAAATCCTCCCGACAAAGGGAGAGGGATAAATATATGTCTATGAAACTATACGTCGGTAATCTCTCGTTCCAGACTTCGAGCGATGACCTCCAGCAACTCTTCGCGCAGGCCGGCACGGTCGAGTCCGCCTCAGTGGTGGAAGACCGCGACACAGGCCGCTCGCGCGGCTTCGGGTTTGTCGAAATGTCCTCGAAGGAAGAGGGCGAAGCGGCGATTGCGAAATTCAACGGCACGGAAGTCAACGGCCGCAGCCTGACCGTCAATGAAGCCAAGCCGCGCGAGAATCGCAGCGGCGGCGGTGGCGGAGGTCGCGGCGGCTACGGCGGTAATCGCGGTGGCGGAGGCAATCGTGGCGGCTATGGCGGCGGCGGTGGACGTTATAACCACGGCGGCGGCAATAGTGACCGCAGCCCGCGCTGGTAATAACCTCCAGTAACCGGTGACTCTTTATTTCGGAAAAGCGCTCCTGGCAAGAAAACAGGGCCGGGAGCGCTTCCGGTTTTTCAGCTACACGATGCGCCTCGATAATCAGACGAGAGCTGCGTCCAAAAGGAACTAAATGAATTTTTCTCAACTGGGATTAACGCCCGCGCTTCTGCGCCGTTGCGAATCCCTCGGATACACAGAACCGACACCAATTCAAAAAGAAGCGATTCCAGTCGTCCTCGGCGGCTCCGACCTCATCGGCTGCGCCGAAACGGGGACGGGTAAGACTGCCGCTTTTCTTCTTCCGATTATTCAGAGAATGGCGGAACGTCCGCGCCCAGGCGTCCACCTGCTCGTTCTCGCCCCGACGCGCGAACTCGCGTCACAGATCGAAGAGAGCTACAGAGAGCTTGCTCCCAAAAACAGCCCGCGCTGCGTCTGCCTCATCGGCGGCGCGTCAATGTCGCGGCAGAATGACGGACTGCGACGCGGCGCAGGCGTTGTCGTCGCCACTCCCGGACGGCTGCTCGACCACGTCGAACGCGGCACGATCAACCTCTCGCAGGTCGGGGTGCTGGTGCTTGACGAAGCGGACCGTATGCTGGACATGGGTTTCCTGCCAGCAATCCGCAAGGTGCTCGCCATGCTTCCGACGAAGCGGCAGACGCTCCTCTTTTCGGCGACAATGTCGCCGGACATTGAAAGATTGGCGCGCTCGACTATGAACCAGCCGCGGCTGATCGAAATCAGCAGGCGCGGTCAGGCAGCCGCGACGGTCGAGCAGACCGTCTACCCTGTCGCTATGGAATCGAAGACGGCGCTGCTGCTTGATCTGCTCGAACGCACGCCGCTTGAGCGTGTGCTCGTCTTCACGCGCACGCGCCGCGGGGCCGAGCGACTCTCGCACATCCTCAAGGCGCGCGAACACAAAGTGAACCGCATTCACGCGGACCGCACGCAGCCGCAGCGCGAGGCGGCCCTGCGCGGCTTCAAGGATGGGCAGACGCGCGTGCTCGTCGCCACGGATATCGCTGCGCGTGGGCTGGACGTCGAGTCCGTTTCGCACGTCATCAACTACGACGTGCCCACGGCGCCGGAAGATTACGTGCACCGCATCGGGCGCACGGGACGCGCCGGGAAACTGGGGCGTGCCATTACACTCGTGACGCCTGCCGAAGAGCTGGCGATGCGCGGCATCGAGCGTCTCACGGGACAGGTGGCCGAGCGTGTCCTCTTGCCGATTTTCGGCGGCGTCCAAAGCTCCGGCGCACCGACAGGCAAACCGTTCGCGCCCCTGAAAGGAGCCAGCGCGATGGGACGACGCTCGTTTCGCCCGCGCCGCTTCAGATAAGCGTGCCGGTTGAAGCCTGTATCTACAGGCTTCAGCGCGGGCCGTATATTTCGAACGAATCTAAAAAGAGGAGAAGCATATTGGCTAAAGAAGACCTGATTCCGGCTGAAGGTGTGGTGGTGGATAAGCTGCCCAACGCCTTCTTCAAAGTGCGTCTTGACGGGACCGAACACATGGTGCTCGCGCAGATTTCCGGCAAGATGCGCAAGAATTTCATACGCATTCTCGCCGGCGACCGCGTGAGCGTCGAGCTGTCGCCGTATGATCTGACGAAGGGGCGAATCACTTACAGGTACAAGTAAGAGGTTCCGACCGGTAAGCTCTTTCTTCGGGCACCGGAATTCCGACCTAGTGGAGAGCCGTTTAATGCAAGCACTCAGAGAATGCGGCATCTATGCTTTGCCTGATGGCAGAGAGTTCGTCGCGCACGCAGTCTTTCGAGGCGGGTATGTTCTTTACAGTCCGGGAGCCTGGGAATCTTTTGGCCTTCACGAGTACGAAACTACTGCTGCCGGGCAGATTCGCTCGAAAGGGTGCTCTACCTCCTGGCGGGTTCGGGATTTGATTGATACCAATCGGACTGCCCGCTTTCGTTCCAGGAGCGGTGTGGCGAAGAGGCGTTCATCCGGTAGATGGCCTCCTGATTGAATCCCTCGATGGAGGGTTGGCGGATATCAAGGCGAAGGAGCTGACCATGTCTAATTTAAGTTTTATCAAGACGGAGAGCGGGGCAAACGGCTCATACATCAATCTCGCCAATGTGGTCGAGATCAAGTTCCAGCCGAGGCAGGAGGATGAGCAGTCCAGATTAGAGTTCATTCTCGTGGACCATATCACGCGGACCGTTTTCGGTGAGCAAGCGGAGACCCTACATGCTGAGGTTGAGCGACTCATAGGCGTCGCATAACCGAAGGCGGCTCGCGTCTGCCCCGGCATCACCGAGCGCTCGTGAGATACAGGGTACGAGGATTTGATGTGCTATACTTAGCGAGGGTCAAATATTAACCGTGCTTGTTCTTTAGAAAATTCACCTCTCGACATCGGGATTGAGCTTTGCCGCTCCCTTCTTGTGCCGTCTGTTGTTTTTTCAAACGCGACCACTGAAGGAGAATTCTGATGCCGCAATCCGCCTCCCCTCCGCCTCTTAATCGAAAACCATCCTCCAGGCTCGCTGACCCGTCAGGCTCGGACGTGTTCGTTTGCCAGAGGTCCGTCTCCTTCTGAAATGAGAGCGGATGGCGAGACATCTTTTTAAGGAAGTCAGGATACAGGAGCCTAACGCACTTTATGCATGTGAAAGATAAAACCAGAAACGATGATCTCAGTGGAATCGTGAGAGAGGAGCAGTGGCCGATGATAGATTCAAGATACCGTCTGATCGTCGTCGCTGCTTTAAGAGCCAAGCAACTCCTGCACGGCTCACCTCCACGGATTGAAGTTGACCCGCTGAGGCGTAGAAATACAAGCATCGCGCTCGAAGAGGTCAAACAAGGACTCGTGCCTTTCGAGATCAATAGCAAAAACGGGAAAGTTAATAACGACGGCGACGAGTGAAATCGGATAGATCGAAGTGAGCGCAATAGATTCAGAGAAGTTCAGGCAAATTTGCGATGACGTCTGGCGTGATCGCGCTACTATCTTGACTGGTCGGGGTCTCTTGAGTGGAGAGGCTGCCCTTGTCCGGGCGGTCTACTGGCGGCTTTACAAGGCAGGAATTGATCCGAGTCAAAGCAAGCGCGACTGCACGCTTTTTCTGGATGATCTTGTACGGCATTTCAGGGACGAGGCCGAGTAGAGTTAGGGAAGAGTTATCGAAGCCTATGAAAAGCGAGTACCGCACAGGCACATTTAGAGGCATTTAGGATGAACGGGCTGCGAGTCTATACCTATAGTGAAGATGCCGACGCCCACAACGATCGGTTGGTCTTCTATAGTCGGCGCGAGAACGGTCCATATTATCGCTGGCGCTACGAGAAGAACATTGGACAGTGGCATGGCTCCCGCGTCCATCCGTCTGATCTGACGCCCAAAGCGCTCTGCGTGGCGAGTTGGAGGATAGTGCCGACCGCGTTGCAGGCGAGATTGAACGAACACTATCTGGAATAGTGTCTTGACCAGCAATCGTTTCATTATTTGAGAATCCATTTTTCGACATCGGGAGAGGCCGCTCCTTATGTTGGCTGCTTCGGCTCAGACACGAACGGAGCAAAGGAGATAACCCGATGCCCAAGAAGAAGAGTCTGCCCATCAAAAACCGGATTCTCGCTGCTGTCCCGCGCAATGAGTATGAGCAATTGCTCCCGGACCTGGAGTTTATCTCGCTGCTTCTTGGTGTGAGCTTGTATAACTCCGGAGACGCCATCGAGCATGTTTATTTCCAATATGTTGGGGGTGCGCCGCGCAGGCGTGGGAACCGCAGCAATCGGGCTGCAAACGGAAGGATTGATTCGCTACTCAAGAGGCCGCATCAGTGTCTTGAAGAGAGATGAACTGGAAGAATTTGCTTGCGAGTGCTATCAAGCAGTTAATGGTGAAAACGACAAAAACCCTTTGCGCTCCCAATGACAGAGCCCCAACCACGAATTCAGCAGGAACATTTAATTCAGGTTGCAATCCGATAAGCACCATGCACGTTAGCGTGCATAGTGCTATACTGCGTGACGAACAACTCGCTGCTCGACATCTGGATTGAGTCCCCTAGCTCCCTCCTTCGCAATAGTCAGGTTGGTTAGAAAGAGCTATGAGAATCTTACTCTATAACCCGGACAACGGGGTGACACGCAACTTCATGCCGCATCTCTGGATGTTTCTGCTTCAGGCGATCACTCCCACGGGTCATGAGGTGATCCTCATTGACGGCAATGCCCGCGCGATGAGCGATGATGAGATCGTCCGGTTCGTGCGCGAGCAAAAGATCGAGCTGGTCGGCATCGGCGCGATGACGAGAATGGTGGCCAAAGCGTATCGCGTCGCGGATGCTCTGCGTGCTGCGGGCGTCAAGGTCGTGATGGGCGGGCCGCACGTGACGGAAGTGCCCGACGAAGCGTTGGGGCGAGATGGCGGACCAAGGCACGCTGACGCTGTGGCCTTAGGCGAAGCTGATGAGACCTGGCCTTTGATTGTCAGGGACGCGGCGCAAGGGTGTCTTAAGGAAGTTTATCAGCCCGAACGGGACGCCAAGGGCCTGGATCGCAAACCGAGCCTGCAACCTTATCCGACAATTCCGTGGGAAACGCTCGACCTGGATCAGTTCAGCCTCGTGCCAAATCTCTTTCGCCCGCTGCTGTCACGTCTGGGCAGTGGCTGGGGAAAGTTCCACGTCGTCCCGATTGAGACGGGGCGCGGCTGCCCATACGGCTGCGAGTTCTGCACCGTCACGGGTTTTTTCGGCGACTCGATTCGCTTCCGCACCAACGAATCGGTCGTTGAAGAGCTCCTGCGCCTCAAGGCGCGAGCGCGGCGTGAGCGCGGACAGATCGCCGTCTTCTTCATAGATGACAATCTCGCCATCAACGTCAAGCGCACTAAATCTCTCTTGAGAGAGATCATCGCCGCGAACGCGCAGCTTCCCTGGGTCGCTCAAATCAGCGCCAACCTGCTGAAGGATGATGAACTGGTAGACCTCATCGCGGAGTCCGGCGGCAAGTGGGTCTTCATCGGCATGGAGTCAATTGATCCGGCGAACATGGCCGATGTCAATAAAAACTTCAGCAAGCCGGGCGAGTACCGGGCGGTGCTCGAACGTCTCGCCCGGCGCAACATCTACGCCATCACGTCCTTCATCTTCGGCATGGACAACGACACTGTGGGTGTGGCCGAGCGGACCTTGCGTGAGATTCACTCGTGGCCTCCGGGCCTGCCGGTCTTCGGCCAGCTCACGCCTTTCCCGGCCACGCCCCTCTACGAACGTCTGGAGAAGACAGGACGCCTGGCGCGACCGAAACACTGGATGGACTTCGCGCCTTTCGAGATGGCGCACACGCCCCTGAAAATGAGCATCAAGGAGGCCCGGCAGGAGACAAATCTTGCATGGGCATCTTCATACAGCCCCCAACGAAATGCAGACGCCGTTGATTCGATCAGCGATGCGCCGCTCAAGTACCGTATCAGCCACCTGGTCGCGCGCCTCTTCTTTCGCGGCATCTACTTCCCGCAGATGGGCAAGCGAGCATGGATCAAGTTGATCGCACAGAATCGGCGCACGATTCTGAAGCTGACGAAAGAGTCTGTGAGCGCTTATCGAGCTGCCCGAAAGCGGAAAGCAAAGTCGGCGGACGCCTTCGCTAACGAGCGAATGGGTCGCCAGGGGGAACAATATGAAGATTCTACTTATCAATCCTGAATTCCCCGATACTTACTGGAGTTTTAAGCGCGCACTTCCGTTCGAGGGCAAACGATCAGTCTTTCCGCCCCTGGGTCTCTTGACCGTCTCTGCTCTCTTGCCTCCCTCTTGGGAGCGGTGTCTGGTTGATCTGAATATAGAGAAGCTTAAACCATCCGCCATCGAGTGGGCGGATATGGTCTTCATCACAGCGATGCTGGTGCAGAAGGAGTCGCTGCATAAGATCGTTAAGCAATGCAAGGAGCGCGGAAAGCTCGTCGTCATTGGCGGTCCATACGTTACCACCAGCGCTGAGAATCTGCCTGAAGCCGATCATATCTTTCTCGGAGAAGCTGAAACGACACTGCCGGAGTTCGTGCGCGATTTGAAGCTTGGTGAGGCTAAACGTGTCTATCAGGCAAGTGAGCGCCCCGCGCTCTCTGCCTCGCCGCTTCCGGATTTCAGACTTGCCGATCTCAAGCGTTACAGCGCGATGAGCGTGCAATATTCGCGCGGCTGCCCCTTCAATTGCGAGTTCTGCGACATCATCGAAATCTACGGGCGCGTGCCGCGCACCAAATCCAACGAGCAGATGCTCAGTGAACTCGACGCGCTGCATAATATTGGATGGCGCGGCACAGTCTTCATCGTGGATGATAATTTCATCGGCAATAAGCGAAACGTCAAAGGACTATTGCCCGAGTTGGCCGAGTGGCAGGAGCGACACCGACACCCGTTTGAGTTCCACACCGAAGCGAGCGTCAATCTCGCGGATGACGACAAGTTGCTCGATGGAATGCGGCGGGCGGGCTTTAATCGCGTCTTTCTGGGGATTGAAACGCCGGTCGAGGAGAGTCTCAAGGAAGCTCAGAAGACGCAGAACACACGCGTCAACCTGCTCGATTCGGTGAAAAAGATTCAACGCTACGGGATGGAAGTGATGGGCGGCTTTATCGTCGGCTTCGATAACGATCCTGATGATATTTTCGAACGACAGATTGACTTCATACGCGAGAGTGCGATCCCGATGGCGATGGTCGGCCTCCTGACCGCTCTGCCTGATACTCAGCTCTGGCGGCGTTTAAAACGTGAAGGCAGGCTGCTCGCTGAAAGCAACGGTAACAACACCAGCTGCTCACTGAACTTCGTGCCGAAGATGGATTCCCTGCGGCTCATCGCGGGCTATCAAAAGATCATGCAGACAATCTACAAGCCAAGCGAATATTACAAGCGGGCGCTGGAATGTCTCAAACGAGTCTCACACGACGGACCGACGACATCCTCGTATAGCCTCATCAACGGTCTCATCTCGCTGGCACGCATCTCTTTCAAACTTGGGGTCTTCGACAGCGAGCGCAGAGAGTTCTGGCGCTTCTTTCGCCGCGCCATTACAGAGCACCGCCAGAAGTTTGCGGAGTCAATGCGCCTTGCCGCGATGGGCTACCACTTTCGCAAGTTGACCGAAGCGTTTGCCGAATAGCAGCGTGGCTAAGGTCAGTACCGCCTGCGGTAGCGGGCGGGTCGTAGCGTCGTCATCACCCGCCCGCTACCGCAGGCGGTACTGACGCGTTTCATCCCTCCGCCCGCATCCCTGCTCTCAATCTGCTGTCGGCGTTCTCGAATCTCCCAGATATTTCTTCAGCCAGGCGTGGACTTCCTGGTAGAAGTAGCGGCTGTCCTCGCCCTTCTGAATCCAGTGGTTCTCTTCTGGCCAGACGATCAGGCGCGAGGGAACGCGCAGGCGTTGAAGCACGCTCCAGTTCTCCAGCGTCTGGTTGAGGGGGACGCGAAAGTCGTTCTCGCCGACCGAGAGCAGGATGGGCGTCTTGAAATTCTTAGCCAGACGGATCGGGTTCTGCTCGCGCCAGACTGCGCCCTGCTCCCAGACTGGACCTCCAGCACCGACCTCGCGGTGATAAATGCTGTCGCTCGTGCCCCACTGCGATTCAAGGTTGATGAGACCTGCGTGGCTGATGAGACATTTGTAGCGGGTCGTCGTCGCTTGCAGCCAGTTTGCCAGGTGCCCGCCGTAACTTGCTCCCGCCGCAGCCTGACGTGTGCCGTCAACGAAGGGAAAGAGGCGAATGGCCTCGTCCGCGCCTTCGTTAATCTCGTTTGCAGGGCCTATGAACGGGTCGCCCTGAATACTCTGCGCGAAGGCTTCGCCGAAACCGGTCGAGCCGGAATAGTTTGTCAAAAGGACGACGTAGCCGGGGCGCGCCAGAAGGTGATAGTTCCAGCGGAGCCCCCACGCATCGCGCCACATGCTGTGCGGACCGCCGTGCATCACCACAAAGAGCGGGTACTTTTTCTTCTCATCAAAGGCTGGTGGCAGGATCGCCATGTTGTGAATGCGCTTGCCTGCCTTCGACGTAAACCAGAAATGGCGCGGCGGCTGCCAGTCAATCTGCGCGACGCGCTCGGCGTTGAAAGTCGTCAAAGGCTGCTGAACTTTATCTTTCAGGTCGAGGCGAAAGACTTCGGGCGGGTTGATGGAGCTTTCCCAGTTGGCGAAGAGCATCGTGGAAGAGGCCTTCTGCGGAATACGCAGGTTCGTATAGACGCCGCGCGTCATATCAAGCGCGAGGCGAACTTCGCCGCCACCCGCCGGAAGGGTGTAGAGTTTTTCGTTCCCGGCCTCTTCCGCCAGCAGGTAGATGGATTTGCTGTCGGGCGTCGGGTAGAAAGTTCCAACCGAGCGGTCGAAATTGGCGGTCAGGATTTTGGGTTGCCCCATCTCGGGCCAGTTGAACATCACCAGGCGATCAAGGTTATAGACTTTCCCGTTGCTCTCTATGTTGAAGATCGCGTAGAGCGCCTTGCCATCGGCGCGAAAGACGGGTCGGCTAAAACTGTCCTTGCCCGTGGTGAGTTGGACGGGTTCGCCGCCCGAGGCCGTCACGCGAAAGAGCGCGGAGTTGACTGTCGAATAAGCAGCGGTGTCCCTTCCAGTGGTGGCGACGAAGATGATGGCTTCACCGTCAGGCGTCCAGACGGCGTCGAACTCTTCGCCGGAATCCGTGACGCGCCCCGCAAAGCCGCGCTCCGTGACCAGCTTCGTCCCGGCCAGCAGGTCTTTGGCCTTCGAGTTCGGCTCAAGACTCTGTAGGAAGAGGTGCCCCTGAGTGTCTTCGAGCCACTTGTCCCAGTTGCGTATCGGAAATTTCTCGTAAACCCTCACTTTATACTTTTGCGCTTTGCGGTCCGCGGCGATCTTCTTATTGGCCTCGTCATCTGCGGCTCCTGGATAGACCGTGCTCGTAAAGAGCAGCGCACGTCCGTCTGGCCGCCATTGCGGAGAGCGCGCGCCCGTAGAGAGCGACGTCACGCGCATGGCCTCGCCGCCCTCCGCCACATCCATCACGTAAACCTGCGCCACCTCATCGCCCTCGCGCTTGGCTGAGAAGGCCAGGCGCTGGCTGTCCGGGCTCCAGGCCGCGCCGCTCTCGCCACTCTTCGTGAAAGTTAAGCGGCGCGGCCTGGCGCTCCCGTCCGCTGGGACGATCCACAAATCGGAGACCTGGTCCTTCTCGTCATAAGCGGGCTCCGTCATGTTGAAGACCACCCACTTGCCGTCAGGGCTCGGGACGGGCGCGCCGACGCGCTTCATCAGCCACATCAGCTCGTGCGTCAGCGGAGTCTTGCCCGCAGAGTCTTGCGCGTGAAGAGAGAGACTCGACGACGCTAGGGAAATGATTGCGACGGCCATGAAGAGGCTCAGAAATCGAGCGCGGCAGTTTTGGATACTGTCCCTGACGAACATCTTTGATTCTCCTGAGTTTGGATTTCAGACCGCTCACGCGGGCTGTGGAATCTTGCCTAATAATTGGTCAAAATCGCTTCCGGCGCAAATCCCATCTGTTGCAAACGCCCGCGCGTCTGCTTGATCATCTCGGATGATCCGCAGATGAGGGCGACGGGCGAAGACAGCTCCGGCAGCACGTGATCCAGGAGCGACTGGACGTAGCCTGTCGGTCCTGACCAGTCGTGGCCGTCCGGGCGCGAGATGACGCGGCGCAGTTCTACGCCAGCGGCTTCCCAGTCGTCAACCTCGTCGCCGTAACAGAAATCGTCCGGCGTGCGCGCGCCGTAAAGCACGACGAGCTGTCCGAAATCTCTCGCGTGCTTCAGGACGTGGCGCAGGGCCGAGCGCAAGGGCGCGACGCCCGTTCCCATCGCGACGAAGACCAGGTCGCGCCCGCGGTGCTCCGCGAGCGCGAAGCCGTGGCCGACCGTTTTGACCAGCTCGACGCGGTCTCCTTCCGCCATCTCGTAGATTGCGCCGCCCGCGCCGTGCCCGCGCTTCACTAAAAATTCAAGCTCGTCGTCTTCCGGGGCGCTGGCGATTGCGAAATATGCCTGCTCGCTGCCCGCGCGAAGCACCGCCACCTGGCCCGGAATAAATGAAACGCCGTGCGGTCCAGACACATCTTCCGGCGTCATATCAAACGAACGTATCTCGCGCGCCTGCTGGCGGACGCTCCTAACGAGGAGGCTGCGCGGCGGCTCTTTTTCTTCCATCGAAACCCTTCGTGGTTTTGCCCTCAGATACAAAAACCGAAGAACAAAATTATCCACGAAGCCACACGAAACGACACGAAGACATCTCTCTTTTTCGTGTCGTTTCGTGTGGCTTCGTGGATAGTTCCTTCGTTCGCACTCTAATCGGCTTATATCGAACCCGCCCGCTACCGCAGGCGGTACTGACAAGTACAGCTTGTGAACTTCTATGCGGTAGATTCATCGTACAGGCGGTCAATCACGTCGGCGTACTTCTCGTCCACGACGCGGCGTTTGACCTTGAGCGTCGGCGTGAGTTCGCCGCTGTCAATCGTCAGCTCGTTTTCCAGCAGGGCGACGCGCTTGACGCGCTCGTACTGCGCCAGATCGGGCGTGTGCGCCTGGACCTGCCGTTCGAAGAGGTTGATGATGCGCGGATGCTTGACGAGTTCGGCGGGCGTACTCGTTTCTAGCCCCTTGAGTTCAGCGTAAGAGCGTAGCTGGTCCCAATCGGGCACAATCAGGGCCGCAGGGAACTTGCGGCCGTTGCCGACCAGCACGACCTGGTTGACGAAGCGCGAGCCTTTTATCATCTGCTCGATGGGCTGCGGCGCGATGTACTTGCCCCCGGAAGTCTTGAACAGCTCCTTCTTGCGGTCCGTAATCCGAAGGAACCCGTCCGCGTCCAAAGTCCCGATGTCGCCCGTCTTGAACCAGCCGTCCTCCGTGAAGACTTCGCGCGTCGCCTCCGGCTTGTTGTAGTAGCCGCGCATCACGTTCGGCCCACGCGTCTCTATCTCGCCGTCTGCGGCGATCCGCACCTGAACGTTGCGTATCGGGCGGCCCACCGTCCCGATGCGATTATCTTCGAGCGTCCCGGCGGAGATGACAGGGGAAGTTTCAGTCAGCCCGTAGCCCTGAACGATGGGCAGGTCGGCGCCCGCGAAGATCAGCCCGATCTCGTCCGGAAGGGCCGCGCCGCCGGAGACGAAGAGGCGGATGCGGCCTCCCATGCCTGCGTGCCACTTCGAGAAGACGAGGCGCGAGGCGATTTTGTATTTGAGCGCGAGCCGCATGGGAATCTTCTGATGATTGAGAACATGCCGCGCACAATCCTTCCCGACGGCGACGGCCCAGGCGAGGATCATTGACTTGGCTTTGCCCCCGGCTGCGGCGTTCTCTTTAATCCGCGCGTAAATCTTCTCGAAGAGGCGCGGCACGCAGATCATCATGGTCGGGTGGACCTCGCGCATGTTGTCGCCGATCTTCTCCATTGACTCCGCGTAAAAAACGCTCATCCCGTGATGCAGGTACATATACATCGCCAGGCGCTCAAGCACGTGCGAGAAAGGGAGCACGGAGAGCACGCTGTCCGTCTTGTTGAACGAGAGGTGGCACGACGAGTCAATCAGGTTCGTCACGAGGTTCGAGTGCGTCAGCATCACGCCTTTGGGCTCGCCCGTCGTGCCGGAGGTGTAAATGATCGTCGCCAGGTCGTCCGGGCGGACTGCGTGCTCCAGTTCTTCAATGAGAGTCGGACGCTCTGCTGCGAGAAGACGCCCACGCTCTTCCAGTTGCGCGAACGTGAGCGCGTTCGGTCCTTTCGGCTCGCCCTCATCGTCGAAGAAGATGATCTGCTCCAGCGCCGGGCAATCCTTCAGGGCCTCTCTGACGCGCTCAAACTTCTCCTGATTCTGGATGAAGAGAATGCGGGAGCCTGAGTCTTTCAGGATGTAAGAGACTTGCTGGGCGGTGAGCGTCGGGTAGATTGGGACGTCAATCGCGCCCGCGAAAAGCGAGCCGGCGTCAGCCAGGGTCCATTCGGGGCAGTTCTCCGAAAACAGAGCCACGCGGTCGCCGCGCCTGATGCCCAATGAGTAGAGGCCGAGCGCCAGATGGCGCGCGCGTGTGAGCATCTCGTCGGAAGAGATGCTCAGCCACGCCCCATCTCTTTTGTAGTTGAGCGCGTCCTCTTTATTGTGCAGGCGAACGGTGCGCTCGAACATCTCGACGAGCGTCTGGGGCTCGTCCGGTCCGAGCGGCACGCGCGGCGGCAACTCTCTCTCGGCGCTTGCTGTCATGGTCGTCTCCGGCATCATGGTCGAGCGCCCACCCCGTTGAGAAAAATGTCCAGAACCTGATCGGCCATCGGCGCGAGTCTGTAGCGGCGCTTGGAGAGAATCCAGTTGGTCGCCATCTCGTCCAGCGCGCCGAAGAGAATTTTCGAGACGACCTTCGCGTTCAGCTCCGTGCGGAAGAATCCAGCGCGCTGCCCCTCTTCAAAGACGGAGCGGATCAGTCCAAGGTATTCGGCGAAGCCCGCGGCGGAAAACTCCTCCATGAACTTCGTGGAGCTGCGCAGCTCGACCTGGAAGACGACGGCCAGCTCGCGGTCCGCCCCGAGCCGTTCGAGATGCAGATGCGCGATGCGGCGGAGCTTTTCGCGCGGGTCCGAGATCGAAGCCACCTGAAGGCGCGCCTCCTGGACCGCGTCGGCGACGCTGCGGTCGAAGATCGAATGCAGAATCTCTTCCTTGCTCTTGAAGTAGAGGTAAACGGTGCCGTCGGCGACCCCGGCCTCGCGCGCGATGTCCGCGACCTTGGAGTTGAAGTAGCCGTTGCCGGCGAAGACGCGCGTGGCCGCCCGCAGGATAGCTTCATGCTTGTCCGCCACGGGGGGGCGCACCGAGGAAAGAGAACGGATTGAACTCATCTGTGCTGTCGGGACCTTTGTTTCCTGAATTAGCGAGGCGCCGCTGAATGAATCGTCACTCAGTCGGCTCGGCTTAGCCTAACCTATAATTCGTAAATCGTAAATCGTGAATCGTAAATCGGGAAAACGGTTCGACGATTTACGATTTACGATTCACGGTCTTTTCGTCTTCGTTCACCTCTTCCGGGCCGACGCCGTCCGCGGGGGCGACGGGCAGCGGGCCGCCGCGAAGACGAAATTCGAGCTGCGGGAACGGAATCTCGATCTTGTTTTCACGGAAGAGCCGCTCGATGCGGTAGTTGATGTCGCTTTTAATCTGCACGTGGCGGCGCGGCCTGTTCGTCCAGATGAGCAGGCGAAAGTCTAGCGACGACGAGCCGAAGCTGAGAAATTGCACGCTCGGCTTCGGCTCTTCCAGGACATGTTTGACGCCTTCGGCGGCGCGCAGCAGAAGCTCAGTCACCTGCTCGACGTCCGAATCGTAGGCGACGCCAATCGGGATCGCGATGCGCGAGCGCTTTTCGCCGTAAGACCAGTTGATCAGATTCTGGTTGACTAGCTTGGAATTGGGCACGATGGCCGCCAGGTGGTCGTTAGTCATCACGATGGTCGTCCGCAGGTTGATGCTCTGCACGCGGCCTTCCGTCACTTTGCTGTCCGGTCCGCTGATGGTGATGAAGTCGCCGACGCGCACCGGGCGCTCGAAGAGCAGGATGAAGCCTGAAGCGATGTCGCCGGCGATGAATTGCAGGCCGAAGCCGATGCCGACGGAGAGGGCCGTGAAGACGACCGCGAGCGTCGTCAGGTCCAGATTGAAAGCAGTCTTGAGCGCGAAGAGAACGCCGAGGGTGATGACGAAATAATGTATCAGCCGCAGGATCGTGTATTGAATGCCCGGGTCGAGCCGGGCACGAGCAATCATCCGCCGCTCCATAAAAGAGCGTATGGAGCGAGAGATGATGATCGCGACGACGAAGACGATGATGCCGATGACGAGGCTCGCCAGGCTGATCTCGAAGTTGCCGATGGTGAATTTGTGATTGATATAGCCCCAGACGCGAGTCAGGACATTGTCGCTGCCCTGCGGTTGCGGCGCCGCCGGTGTGGGCGTGACGGAAGGAGTCGGCGTTTGCCAGAGCCAAAGGATCGCCAGCAGCGACTGGCCCGCCCCCGTCAGACTCGATGCGATTGCTCCGAACATCACTTGTTAATCTCTCGGCCCACAAACAGAAGTCCAGCGTCCGAAGCCTTTACTTTGGACACTGGACTTTGGACTTAAAATAAAGCTGGCGGAGGCTGAGGGACTCGAACCCCCAAGCGCTTTCGCGCGCCAGTTTTCAAGACTGGTGACTTACCAATTAGCCTAAGCCTCCGCGAAAATCTTTCGGGATAATATACCGCAGGCGCGCGGCGGCGCTCAACTCGAAGGCTTGGGCAGCGGTGCTGATAACTTGGCCAGCTTGATTGACTTCGCCAGCCCCAAAAGCTGGAGTGTAATGCCTGCAAACTTCAGAAGAAGGGCGCTGCCAGCGCACCCGGATGAAAGAGCAGCATGAAAAAGCTTGTGTTTTAGTTGACAGCCGCCCGGCGCTTCCTAACTATGGATTCCATGTCAGATTCCCCCGTACTCGTTCTTTATCCCTTAGTGGCTCAACTCTCCGGCCTCAAATTCCGTTTCCGTGTGTTCCCCGCCCAGGCCCATCAATTCGACGCGCCCGCTTGAAAGGACCCGCGCGACCGTAAACGTGCGTTCGACCGCATCTCTCCCGGGCATCAACTCCGCGCGGAAAGTTAAGCGTGTGCCGGCAGTCGTCCAGCCCTGACCCTCTCCTTGCTTCTTTCTCGCCGCGCGCGAGTACGGCCGGTTACGCCTGAACACGTGAATGGATTAACCTGCGCACGCGATCCGAGAAGAGTACGTCAATCTTTTGAGGTTCGATAAGGAGCGTCACCTCTCCGAGTCCATAGACAGGGTGCAAAATAGTTTGCCCCGCCCGGTAGGTGCGAGTCCTGTCATAAGGCGCTCCTGATTTCACGGCGGAACGCTCGGGCGTCACACCGGCGCCCATTTTGAAGGTGCTGCGCGTCCCGCATTTCGGACATTTGACGCGCGAAATCTGCCCGCGTTTAGTGATGGTTGCCACGACATGGCCGCGCTCCTCGTGGCAAATTTCGCAAAGCTTATCAACTCGTTCGCCCACAATGTGCGTCTGCTTTTCCATAAAACTCTCCTACATTAGTTCGGTCCGTTAAAAACTCCAGCGCCCCCGACTTAAGGTTTCGTAGCCGAGGGCGCTAGGTTTGAGAGGGAATATAATATTTACCAGCGAGGCGAGCGATCACCGCGGTCACTGCCGCCACCGTATCCGCCGCGACCACCGCCGCCACCGCGACCGCCACCGCCGCCGCCACGGTTGCCGCCGTAGCCGCCTCGGCCGCCGCCGCCGCCACCCCCGCGCGGCCCGCGATCTTCGCGCGGTCTGGCTTCATTCACCTTCAGGTTGCGACCGTTCAGTTCCTTGCCATCGAACTGCTGGATGGCTGCCTGGCCTTCTTCGTTCGAAGCCATCTCGACAAACCCGAAGCCGCGCGAGCGGCCCGTCTCGCGGTCTTCGACCACGGAAGCGGACTCGACCGTGCCGGCCTGTGAAAAGAGTTGCTGGAGGTCATCGCTCGAAGTCTGGAACGAGAGATTACCGACGTATAGTTTCATAGACATGAAAATGTACCTCTAATATCAAGAGAAGCTGTCGAATCGAAGTGTGCTTCAGCGGCAACGGTCGCGGCGAAGGCTCTGGTTCGGATGCTCTTTCCGGGAGCGGCTTCTGCAGTTGAAAATCAGCCCGCTCTCGAACTATCCAAACGCCGCCGCCATCAGGGGCGCGGGGGCGCATCACCGTTGATGCGCGAGAGTAGGAATAATCGGCATCTATAATGCCTCATCTGGTAGTGCGGTTGCAAGAGAGCCGGGCAGCGACAAGAGCATTGAAAGTCAGTTCTCAGCCGCTACGGCACTCTCGTAAAAAAGCGAGCGGTTGTTTCAGATACGCTGCTCTTCCGGGATCAGCGATTTGTGTATGTGGATGGCGGCCATCGCGCCCTCGGCCGCGGCGACGACCGCCAGTTGCGAATGAGGCGTGATGTCGCCCGCCGCATAGACGTTCGGGACACTCGTCTGCTGTTGCTCGTCAACCCAGATGAGCCCGCACTCCTCGTCCAGCCTGCATCCGAGCATCGAGTGCAGTTGGCCGGACATTTCCGTGCCGAGATTGAAAAAGAGCGCGTCGCATTCGAGAGTCTCGCCATTCTCGAAGCGCACGCGCTCGATGCGCTTCGTCTCCGTGTTGCCTTCGAGCCCGGCGACGGGCTGGTTCATGATGGGGATGCCGAAGCGCTCCAGTTTGGCGCGATGCTCGTCCGTCATGTCACCCTCGTCGCCGTTTGTGAGCAGCGTCAACTGATCGGTCCACGTCAGCATACTCAGGGTGAAGCCGACGCTTTCAGCCCCACGACTTAAGACTGCAACGCGCCTCTCTGAAACTTCATAGCCGTCGCAGTCCGGGCAGTGATGGACCGTGACGCCGTAGAAATCAGAGAAGCCCGGGCAGTCCGGCGTCATGTCACGCAGACCCGTCGCGAGCAGAATGCGGCGGGCTTCAAACGCCTGGCGGCCGCCTTCTTCATCGTCGCCTTTTCCGTCATCCCCCACATGGACCCGAAAATGCTCGTCCCCGAGCCGCTCTACCCCGGTCACGCAGCCTTCGACGATCAGCCCACCGTGCTCCGTCACCTCATCGCGCCCGCGCGCCAGAAGCTCCTCGGGCTGGATGCCGTGATGGCCCAGAAAGCCGTGCACGCCGTGCGAGTAGAGATTGCGCGGGCTGTTGTGATGAAAGGTGAGGACGCGCCGACGGTAGCGCGCCAGAAAAAGCGAGGCGGACAGGCCCGCAGGCCCGGCGCCAATGACAATACAGTCATAAAGGTCTTGAGCCATAAGTCGGTCGTTTATCTAAAGGGTATAAATCGAATCTGCCCTTCCCATTCACCCTCAAGACTACATTCTGCCAATATAAGGATTTCTTCGATAGCCAGCCCGATAGGAACGTCTTGAGCTAATTCAAACACGCCGGGCATCCGCAATCCTACAGTGAGGCGCTCGTCAACGTACTGCTTCATGGTGGACACATCGTGCGTCAGCAACACGCGCCCTTCCGCCGCCGCCCACGCGAGCACCTTGTCATCTCCTTGCCCACGTAGCCCGGCATCCTGTGAGCGCACAATGTCCAGGTGAGGGTTGCGACGTAATGCTCCGCGCAGAATGCGATTGTTGAAATTTTCGTCAGTTGCTAAGCGCAGCATTACTGATGTTCCTTAAAAACCAAAAAAGCCGCCCACAGAATCCCGTTTAGGAATCCCATGAGCGGCGGTCAACAGTTCATTAAGACTATGAGCAGGGCGCGCTCGGTACAGTTGTCAACAGCAGGGATTATAACAGCACTTGGCAATCTAAGGCACAAATTTTCAAATTATTTCCGAGCCAGAAGGCGTTCGCGTATGCCACTAGGATCGAATCTCGCCTCTATCTCTTTTTTAGTCTCCTGCCGTTTAACTTGCCTTTGGGCCAGATACTTTCCGACTTCGTCCCGGTTCTGCAAGTAGTAGCTGATGACCGCATAAACATCTTTCAAGTCGAGCGTCGGATATTGCTGCACAATCTCCTCGGGTGTCGCGCCTTCATTGAAAGCGAAGATGACTGTATCAAGGGGCACGCGCGTGCCTGTAACGCGCAAGACGCCTGATTGGTCTGAGGAGAGCGGGACTGTGGTCGTCGTTTGACTCATCACTGAAAGTATAGCCTAGATAACGCGAAACCTGGCAGCGGAAAATCACGCCTTCATGTAGTCAGCCTGCGATAGATGCCAGGCATTCTCTCCGGTAGAGACATCACGTCGTCAATGATCGTGTAGCCGATCTCGCCGTAGAGGTCTTTGAGTTCGGTCTCGGATTCGCGGTCAATCGTGATGCAGAAAGGGGTGATGCCCTGAAGCTTGGCCTGGCGCAGGGCCTCGCGCGTGTCCTCGCGCGCGTAACGCGCATCACCGTAGTCGTGATCGTAGGGTCGCCCGTCCGAAAGGATGATCAGCAGGCGCGTGCGCGCTTCCTGGCGGGAAAGACGCGCTGCGGCGTGGCGTATGGCCGCGCCCAGACGCGTGTTGTTCTGGTAGGTGATGCCGCCGATGCGGCGTTCGACCTCCTCCGAATAACGCTCGTTGAAATCTTTAACTACGTAAAATTTCACATTGCGCCGGCCCTCGGACGTAAAGCCGTTGATCGAATAGGCATCGCCGACGGCCTCCAGCGCCTCGCTCATCAAAACGAGCCCCTCTTTCTCGATCTCGATGATGCGGCGGCCCGGCCGCGTGTAAGGCTGCAAGGGATGGCGGCCGATGGTGCGCGCGGTTGACGAAGACTGGTCGAGCAGGAACGAGACGGCCACGTCGCGCTGGCGGCGCAGCCGCTTCGTGTAAAGACGCTCGGACTGGTGGCCGTCCGCGCGGCGGTCAATGACGTAGTCAATCACTGCGTTGAGGTCGTACTCTTCGCCGTCCAGCTCGAAGCGCACGCGCGTCAGGTTCTCCGGCTTCATCATCTGAAATTGATTGCGGATCGAAGAGATGACGCCCTTGTGCCGCTCGCGCGTCTGCTCTACAAAGACGCGGTCGCCGCGCCTGACGTGCTTCTCTATGACGCGGCACCAGCCCAGACGATGGTCCGTTAAATCTCTGTCCCACTCGTCGTAGTTGAAGGCGACCTCGCCCTCTTCCAGACCCTGCTCTGGAATCTCCGCGCGGGTCCAGGCCTCCACCCCGTCCAACTCGTCAGGCTCGCCCTGCGGCTCAAGGCTATTCCAGGCGTTGAACAGCTCGCGCGCGTCCGTCTGTTTGGACTTTTTCTCGGGCGCACGCTCTCCTTCGCGCATCTCCGTGGGGGCAGTGCTCTCGTCGTCCGTCTCTGAATCTTCTTCAGTAACTTCGGCCTGCTCCTGACTCTGCTCCGGCGCGATTGACTGGAAGAGCGTATAGACGCGGCTCGTCGCCATCAAAGTGTCCGCGACGCTCGACCGCGCGCTCGACAGGTAGTCGGCGACGATTGTTTCAAGTTCGGAAACGACCTGCCCGTAGAACTGTCTCGCGTCTTCGAGCGCCCCACCGCAAAGGGTGATTTGAAAGAGAAGCTCGAAGGGCACGAGCGTGGCTGGAAGGTCAATGATGCGCGGGCGTTTGGCGCGCAGGTGGTCTCGCGTCAGATCGAGGTCGCGCGCAAGGCCGCGATAGGCTCTGCGCAGACGCCGATCAATGCGCCCGTTCTCAAGCGTGCCAAAAATCTTGTGCGCCAGTCCTCTTTGTGGAAAGAGAGCTAACACGGCGCGGTAGTCCGCATCGGTCGGCAACGTGCGGCGCGCTTGAGCAGCGGTTTTCGCCTCCTCTTCGAGAGATAGAGCGCGCTCGCCTTTCTCCATCTCGTTGATGTAGCCGTCGAGGGCGAAGGCGTCGCGCGCATCCACGTTCTCTTCCGCATAGAGTTCGGCGAGAGCGCTGTAGGCGGCGCGGAGTCCCTGTGAGGCGCGTTCGTGTGTGCCAAACTCAATCTGCCCGGCCGCGTGCGCGGCCAGGACTTTGTAGAGGCGAAAGTCGAGCAGCTCGTCGTCAAACTCCGCGATGTGCGAAGGGAGATGAATCGTTTGCCCGTCGTTGATGCGCGCTTCGACCGGCACGGCCGCGAGCGGCGCAATCGAGACCTCGCGCCCCGTCAGCGCTTCGATGTAGAGGCAGAGAAGATGCTGAATGTTTTCGAGCGCCAGCCCGAAGCCTCCAGTGTGGAGCGCGTCATTGCTGCGGCGAGTTTCGAGCGCGTAATAACTACGGCGCGCGCGCTGATCGTTTCTCTCAAGGGAGAGACCTTCACTCGCCCACTGTTCAAACTGCTCGATTGAGACGCTGCGGAGCGCTCTGTGGCTGGAGCGAAAACAGGCGAGCGCGGCTTCGCCATCAACGCGTGCGATCTCTCGCGCGGCGGCGATAATGCGCACAGAGAGCTCAAGGGCGCGCGCCTGCTCCACGTCGCTCGTTAGAGTTTGGAAGAAGGAGGGCGCGGCGCGCACGAACGCGATGAGATTCGCGTTGCCCTGTTCGGCCACAACCCAGAGCAGCTCGGTCCAGGAGTCGAAAGCGCCGGGAAGCAGGCGCAGGACCTCGCCTCCGGCCGCCAGGACGTGCAGGGCCGCGCCGCCTCCGCGCTCCAGGAAATCTCCGGCGCGCCTCAGCAGTAGAATCGCGCTCTCGACCGTCTGCCCGGCGAGGACTGCGGGCATGGCCGTCCAGGCGTCGGCCGCGATGCCGCCCGCGCGCGCGGCGAAAGCTGAAGCGAGCAGCACCGCGTCGTGAAAGACGCGTCCTCCCTCTGCGCCGAAATCCCGCATCCGGCGCACGACCCTCGGCGTCGCTTTCAGAAAGTCGGCGCTGTGTTTCGCGGAACGCTTGGAAATCTCCGCCGCGACTTCGAAGATGATGCGAAGCAGTTCCGCGTCATTGATGTGTCCGGAAAGAGCCGGGGCGGTCTTGAAAGTCTCTAGCGCGACGGAGCTTGAGAGTGTCATCTGGCGCGAGCAGACCTGAAAAATCAGGGGCCGCGCGCCCAGCGGCACGTTCTTTAAATCCTCCACGCCCGAGTTGAAAAAGCTGACGGCAGTCTCCACGTCCCCCATCGCGAAGCGTCTGCCCATCTCGCCCCAGGCGCGCAGCTCCGCCGCTTCGAGAATATGAGAAGCCTCAGGCGCGGCGCGCAGGAACTCGATGCTCGCACGAAGACTCACGCCCGCAATCGAAGCGCTCGTCTCCAGCGCGGCGAAAGCCGTCTCGGCGGGGAGCGCCCCCAGCTCGCGCGCCAGCCCGGTAATCGAGCGCCGCTCCGTCACGCTCCTGACCGAACGCAACCGCTCCTGAAACTCGCTCTCAAGAGAGGGCTCTTCGCTCTCAGGATTAATGTCGTTTCCGTTTTCGCTCATTCCGTCGTTCGCGCCGAAGGCGCATCAAGAAGGTAGCCAGACGTGCAACGTCTGGGAGCAAATGAGATCAATGTCCGCGCTCTGGAGGAGCGCCAGAACTTTCCGCACCTCCGGCGCGGGAATGTTGACGCGACTCGGTTCCAGACGTTTCACGTCTGGCTACCTTCTCCGCGCCGCTCGCGCGGCCAGAAAGGAATCTTCTAAGCGTTGTTACAAGAAGCTTAGAGAATTTAGGTGGAAAGGGCAATCAACAACTGGGCGGCGAAATAGGTCGTGAGGATTAAAAATTGCGCGCCGCGGAAGCGGCCTTTGAAGCGGTCGAGGGCGAGGACGGAATCGGAGGCGATGAAGAGAAGTGCTCCCGTCATGGCGAGCGCGCTGCCTTCCTGTCTTGTCAGGATCCAACGGCTCACAGCCGCCCAGCCCATCGTCAGGATCGCCAGCACGTAAACGATCACGGCCCATTTCAGCTTCCCCAGACGAGGCCACAGCACGCTCAGCATGAAGACGCCGTATATCAGGAGCGGGATCAGGCTCCAGACGAACAGGGCACGCCCGCTCTCAGAAAGGAAGGCCGCGATGTAGAAGAGGTGCGCGATGAGAAAGCTGATCAGACCCTGAAGAAAGCGGTCCTGCGGCAGCATCAGGAAGATGTCGCCCGCGAGCGAGAAGATGAGCCCGGCGACGATTGCTTGCCTGTAAAAAGAGGAGACAGGGTAATCGGATTGGAGCGCGATCAGGATGATCAGGACAACCGTCAGAGGCTTGAAGACGTAGAGTGTGAGTCGCTGGTTAAGAGACGCGGCGAGGACGGCCAGGACCGCCGAAATGGAAGCGAGCGCTATCAGAATGGCTACGAGCATTGCGCGCCTTTCATGACGATAATATCGCTGAACTGAATGCGAGCAGCGTGACGACGGCGTGCATCAGGATGCCGACGATGATGCCGGCCCTGAAAGTCCGGCGGTTCACACGCTTCGACGCGCGCAGCATTGTGATTGTGCCGAGCGGGACCCAGAGCAGCACGCCTGAAATAAGGCCCGGCGAATAGGACGCGGTCACGAGGCTCGCGATTGTGTGCGAGGTCGCGTTAATCAAAACAACCATGCCGAAACTCACTAACAGCCAACGATAAGATTTGGTCTTCAGTACGAGGGCGACGCCGACTATCATGAGCGCCCAGGCCGCCCCGTTCCAGATCATGAAATTAGAGACCGAACTCTCAATGCCCCAGATTCTGTTGATCCACGCGGGAAAGTTTCCCCAATACTCCTCCGCGACGTGAATGAGATAGGTCAAGGGAAAAAGCCAGGCCCAGGTTCCCGTAAAACTCTCGCTCTCTTTAAGACCGGCTGACATTCATTCTCAGATTACTGTCGTCACGATCTCGTGTATGCTGCGCTGCAATTCGCGGTCGTCCGTAATCGGCGAGCAGAGCGCGACGTCCGCGGCGGCGACCGGCGGGATGCCGCGGGCGATCAGCTGCGCGGCGTAGATCAGAAGTCGCGTCGAAACTCCCTCTTCGAGCCCGTGGCCGCGCAGGTTTCTCACTTTTTGTCCGATGAGCACCAGATCGCGCGCCGTCGCTTCGTCAACGCCGCCTTCGCGCGCGACGATTTCGGCCTCCATCTCCGGCGGCGGGTAATCGAATTCAATGGCGACGAAGCGCTGGCGCGTAGATTGTTTCAGGTCCTTGAGGATTGATTGGTATCCCGGATTGTAAGAGACCACCAGCATGAAGTCGGGCGGCGCGTCCAGGACCGTTCCGCGTTTCTCAATCGGCAGGCGGCGGCGGTCATCCGTCAGCGGGTGGATGATGACGATTGTGTCCTTGCGCGCTTCGACGACTTCGTCCAGATAGCAGATAGCGCCGTTGCGGACCGCGCGCGTCAAAGGTCCGTCGTGCCAGACGGTCTCTTCGCCTTCGAGCAGGAAGCGCCCGACCAGGTCTGTCGCGGACAGGTCTTCGTGGCACGCGACCGTAATCAGCGGGCGCTCCAGCCGCCACGCCATGTGCTCCACAAAACGCGTCTTGCCGCTCCCGGTCGGCCCCTTCAGCATCACGGGCAGGCGCGCCGCGTGCGCCGCCTCGAACAACTCGACCTCGCGTGCGACGGCCAGATAATAGGGCTCGTCCGTGACGCGATACTCTTCGATGGCTCTTTCCATAATAAAAAGTCTGGAGTCCGGAGTCTGGAGTCTGGAGTCCGTTTGACTTGAGACTCTGGACTCCAGACTTCAGACTGTTTTCGTAGGCTGACGTTTCAGCCCGTTTAAGGTATCCTTCTACGTTTGAGATGAACCAGCTTTTCCGAGCAGTGGAGCATCTTAGCAAACAAGGCTCGTAAATCGTAAATCGTGAATCGTAAATAGAGATGGGCGGTTCGACGATTTACGATTTACGATTCACGATTTACGACCTATGAAGATCGCAGTGGCAATGAGCGGCGGCGTGGATTCCAGCGCGGCGGCGGCAATTTTGAAGGCTGAGGGGCACGAGCTCGTCGGCTTCACGATGCAGTTGTGGAATCAGCGGCGCGGCATAAGCCGCGACGAGCACGGGGACCCGCTGCCTTCGCGCTGTTGCTCGCTCGACGATGTTTACGACGCGCGGCGCGTGGCCGAAGAGCTGGGCTTCCCGTTCTACGTGCTCAATCTCGAACGCGAGTTCGAGCGCGACGTGGTGCAGCCTTTCGTCGCCAGCTATTTGAACGGCGAAACGCCGATTCCCTGTGTGGCCTGTAACAGTCGCCTGAAGTTCGCTTCGCTCGACCGGCTGGCAGCGAGCCTGGGCTGCGACAAAGTGGCGACAGGACATTACGCGCGCGTTGAGCATGATGTGGAAGCCAACCGTTATCGCCTTTTTCGCGGGCGCAACCTGCAAAAAGATCAATCCTACTTTCTCTGGGAACTGACGCAGGAGCAACTCTCTCGCGCTCTGTTTCCACTGGGCGAGATGTCTAAGCCGGAGGTGCGCGACGTGGCGCGCACGAGCAAGCTGGCCGTCGCGGAGAAAGCCGAGTCGCAGGAGATTTGCTTTGTGCCCGACGGCAACTACGCGGGCTTCATTGACCGTTATCTGGATGCCGAAGGTGAAACGGAGCGTCTGCCCGGTGAGGGCGAGATCGTCAACGTGCGGGGCGAAGTCGTCGGCCGCCACGACGGGATTCACCGCTTCACAGTCGGGCAGCGGCGCGGGATAGGCATCGCGAGTGAACGCCCGCTCTATGTTATTTCGATTGATGCTCGTCAGAATCATGTCGTCGTCGGCCACCAGGAAGAACTTCTAAGGGACGAGTTCACGGCTGCGGGCGTTAACTGGGTCGCTTTCGACGAGCCGACGGAAGCCGTCCGCGCGGAAGTCCGCGTGCGCTATCGCCACACGCCCGCGCACGCAACCATCGCCTCTCTGGAGAACGGGCGCGCCCGCGTCCGTTTCGATGAGCCGCAGCGCGCCATCACGCCGGGCCAGGCCACGGTCTTCTACCGCGGGGATGAAGTCGTCGGCGGCGGGTGGATCGTGAAATAGTAACGATGAACGCGGAACGATGAACGCTGAACTGAAAGGCAATCGGCTTTTCATTCATCGTTCAGCGTTCCGCGCTCATCGTTCCAAATAAACCTTTTCCGCCCGGCTTACGTAATGACAGCGGGATTCGCGGCTTCAACAGCGGGATCGTGTCTCTAAAATCGAGTTTTTCGGAATATAACCATGGCAATGTCTTGCGGGCGTAAAATCGCCATCATCCTCGGCAGTCTCTTTCTAGTCTTCGTCCTAATTATCGCTATCGGAATCGCTCTGATCGTCTCGATGCTGCGCGGGAGCGATCCCGTAGTTCGTAACAACAGCGTGCTCGTTCTTCAGATTGAAGGAGAGCTACCTGACTATGTGGAGGATGATCCGGTCAGAAGGCTTTTTGAATACAACAGGAGTTTCTTCAAAGGCGGCAATCTGTCGCTGACCTCTCTGGTCGAGCAGCTCAGGAAAGCGAAAGTTGATAAGCGCATCACAGCCGTCCTGCTGGAGATCAATCTCTTGAGCACGGGCTGGGGGAAAGCAGATGAGCTGCGCGACGCGATTGCGGACTTTCGCACGTCCGGCAAGCCCATCTACGCCTACATCGAAATCGGCTCGAACAAGGAATATTACATCGCTACGGCGTGCGACCGTGTGTACGTCATGCCGACGGGCCACCTCATCATCAGCGGTCTCGCGGCGGACGTGCTCTTCTTCCGCGGCACGCTCGACAAGCTGGGCATCTACCCGGACATCTACCAGATAGGTAAATACAAGAACGCGCCAGATCAATTCACGCGCAAGGGAATGTCGAAAGAGCATCGCGAGGTGATTGATTCCATCCTCGACGACTATTTCACGCGCTTCGTCAACACCGTGGCCGAAGCGCGCAAGAAGTCACCGGACGACGTTCGGGCGCTCATTGACAACGCGCCCTTGAGCGCGCAGGAAGCGCTAACCGCCGGGTTGATTGACGGCGCAAACTATCGCGACGAGATCGAAAACGAGCTGAAGAAACGTCTGGGCTACCAGGACTCGGACGAGCTGCGGATCACGAAAGCGAGGACGTACCGCCAGGTCACGCCGGAATCGCTCGGTCTCAACAAGGGCGAGCGGATCGCCGTCATCTACGTTTCGGGCGAGATCGTCAGCGGCACGTCCGACAGCGGTTACTTCGGGGAGGACGCGGTCGGCTCGGACCGAATGGTCAAGGCCATCAACGATGCGCGCAACGATAAAACAATCAAGGCCATAGTGCTGCGCGTTGATAGTCCGGGCGGCTCCGCCTACGCTTCCGACATCATCTGGCACGCCGTCGAGGAGGCGAAGAAGAGGAAGCCTGTCGTCGTCTCGATGGGCGGCGTGGCGGCGTCTGGCGGTTACTACATCGCGTGCAACGCCAACAGAATCATCGCCGAACCCTCCACCGTCACGGGCTCCATCGGTATCTTCGCTGGCAAGCCTGTCGTCAAAGGCTTTTACGACTGGTTAGGCGTTTCCAACGAATACGTCATGCGCGGCAAGAACGCAGGCATGTTCCGCGAGACTGAGAAGTTCACTCCCGAGGAGCGCGTTAAGTTGGAGAGCATCATCAAGAGCCTCTACTACGATCAGTTCGTCCCGAAGGTGGCGCGGGGGCGCGGGCGCGATCCGGAGTACATTGATTCAATCGGACAGGGCCGCGTCTGGACGGGCGCGCAGGCGAAAGAGAAAGGGTTGATAGATGAGTTCGGCGGGCTGGACCGCGCCGTCGAGGTCGCCAAGCAGCTCGCAAACATTCCGGCGGACAAGGGCGTGCGCCGCGTCATCCTCCCGCAGCCGCGCAGCCTCTTGAGCGAGCTGTTCGGAAGCGGCGACGAAGCGAGCGCCGCCGCCTCCGGCCTGCAACAACGGGCCGCCCTTGCCGCCCTCCCGGAAGACGTGCGCCGCACGCTTCAATACGCAGCCATGCTGGACCGCATGAAGCGCGGCGACGTGATGGCGATAATGCCGTTTGATTTAAGAGTCAAGTAGAACAGAAGACAGCAGGCAGAAAGCAGAAGTCAGCGAGTCCGAATCAACTCGCTGCCTTTCAGTTTATACATTAGCCATTTATTGGCTACTGCCTTCTGCCTTCTGCCTTCTGCTTTCTGCCTTCTATTCTTTCCATTCCATTCATGTACGGACGCAGAGCTTCAGGGATGAGGACGGAGCCGTCTGCCTGCTGGTAGTTTTCCAGGATGGCGATCCAGGTGCGCCCGATGGCGAGACCCGAGCCGTTTATCGTGTGAACGTATTCGGGCTTTGCGCCGCCCGCGCGGCGAAAACGAATCTGCGCCCGCCGCGCCTGAAACGCCTCGTAATTCGAGCACGAAGAGATTTCGCGGAAAGCGTTCTGCGAGGGCAGCCAGACCTCTATGTCGTAGGTCTTGGCCTGGCCGAAGCCTATGTCGCCCGTGGAGAGTGTCACCACGCGGTAGTGCAGTCCGAGTCTTTGCAGGACTATTTCAGCATCGCGCGTCAGGGCGTCCAGTTCCTCGTAGGAATTCTCGGGAAGCGCGTATTTGACTAGCTCCACCTTTTCAAACTGGTGCTGACGAATCAGCCCGCGCACGTCGCGCCCGTAGCTCCCAGCCTCGGAACGGAAGCAGGGCGTGTAGGCGGCCCACTTCCGCGGAAGCTCGGAGGCATCCAGTATCTCTTCACGATGATAATTCGTGACCGGGACTTCCGCTGTCGGGACCAGATAAAACTCACGCTCATCCCGCAGCTTGAACAATTCCTCTTCAAACTTCGGCAGTTGCCCCGTGCCGAAAAGGGAGTCTTTGTTGATGATAAAAGGCGGCAAAGTCTCCGTGTAGCCGTGCTCGCGCGTGTGCAGCTCAAGCATAAAGTTGATGAGCGCGCGGCTCAGACGTGCGCCCGCGGCATTGAGGATCGCAAACCGCGCCCCCGTAATCTTGCTGGCGCGCTCGAAATCCAGAATCCCCAGCGCCGTCCCCAGATCAACGTGGTCTTTGGGCTCAAAATCGAATTGCGGCGGCGTTCCCCAACGACGCTCTTCGCGGTTCGCCGTTTCATCTCGGCCTACGGGCACGCTCTCGTGCGGGATGTTCGGGAGCGTGGAGAGCAGCTCGGACATGCGCGTTTCCGCCTCGTCGCGCGCGCGATCAAGCCCGGCAATACGCTCCTTCAACTCAGTGACTTCACGACGACGAGCGTCCGCCTCATCTCGCTTGCCTTCCTTCATCAGCGCGCCGATTTCCCGGCTCGCGGTGTTACGTTCCGCATTGAGTTGATCGGATTCGGCGATCACACGGCGGCGCTCCGAATCGGCGCTCGCAAAATCATCGAGCGCGCCGGTCGGAAAGCCCCGCGCTTCGAGGCCTGCGCGCACAAGGTCCAGGTTATCGCGGACGAAGTTTAAATCGAGCATTTGCCGTAATCCGCTCTCTTATGGTATGAGAGACACCTTTCACCGAAGTTCGAATGAAAAACGTCAAGCTATCCGACCGCATACTTGCGTGTCAAGCATCGCGCGAGACGCATCCTGCTCCCACGCCGGTGCGAGCGTCCGAGACCGTTGCAGCTTTCACGCGAGGGGAGTTTTAAGGTTATGCCGCAGAAAATTCGCAAGGCAGTCTTCCCGGCAGCGGGCTTAGGCACACGCTTTCTGCCCGCTACAAAAGTAGCGCCGAAAGAGATGCTGCCGCTTGTTGATAAGCCGCTCATCCAGTACGTCGTCGAAGAGGCGGTCGCCTCAGGCGTCGAATCGGTCATCATCGTTACGGGGCGCGGCAAGGGCGCGATTGAAGACCACTTCGACATCTCTTTCGAGCTTGAAGAATTGCTGCGCGCGAGGGGTAAAGAGGAGGAGTTGAAGCAAGTGCGCGCTATCTCCGAGATGGCGCGTATCAGCTATGTGCGACAGCGCGAAGCCCTGGGGCTCGGACACGCCATTTATCAGGCACGCGATCTGGTGGGCGACGAGCCGTTTGCCGTCATGCTCAGCGACGACATCGTCAATGCCGAAACTCCCGCGCTCCGGCAAATGTTAGACGTCTATGAAAAATATGACGCACCCGTCCTCGGCACGATGCGAGTTGCGGGCGAGGCGATTTCGCGTTTCGGCGTGATCGCCGCAGAGGAAGTCGGCGAAGGCGTTTACAGGATTAAAGACATGGTCGAGAAGCCGCCCTTTAACGAAGCCCCTTCGGATTTAGCAATCATCGGGCGTTACATCCTGACGCCGGATATTTTCGGCGAGATTGAAAGGACACAGCCGGGCGCGGGCGGTGAGATACAGATCACGGATGCGATGCGCGCGCTGCTGAAGAAGCGTCCGTTTTACGCAGTACGCTTTGAGGGCACGCGGCATGACGCGGGCGACAAACTTGGGTTTCTCATTGCGACAATCGAATTTGCGTTGAAGCGGCAGGACCTGGCCCCGGAGTTAATAGAATATCTACGCTCGCTTGACTTGACAGAGAAACATTAGAAACCTGTTGATGCCAGCTTTCTCAAATGGAGGGTGAAGACCGTTGACTGATTCGAATAAGCCTTTCTCAGGACGGGCAGCCATTGTAACGGGGGCGACGCGCGGCATCGGTCGCGCGATTGCTCTGGAACTGGGGCGGCGCGGAGCAGACATCGCCTTCAATTACGCGAAGAACGCGGAAGCCGCGGAGACTCTGAAAGCCGAGCTCGAAGCGATGAATGTCCGCGCGCTCGGGACGCAGTGCGATGTGGCGCAGACTGCTGAGACGGCCGAGATGGTGAAGCAGACCAAAGATGCTTTCGGTCGCATAGACTTTCTGGTCAACAACGCCGGCATCGTGCGCGACCAATTGATCCTGCGAATGAAGGAAGAGGATTGGGACGCGGTTATTAACACGAATCTGAAAGGGGCGTGGAACTGTGCCCGCGCAGCCTTGCGTGTCATGCTGCGACAGGAAGAGGGAGGGTCTGTCCTCAATATCTCTTCGATCAGCGGGGTGGTCGGCATGGCGGGTCAATCCAATTACTCCGCGTCGAAGGCTGGCCTGATCGGGCTCACGAAAGCGCTCGCCAAAGAAGTGGCGAGCCGTAAAGTAACAGTCAACGCGCTCGCGCTCGGCCTCGTCGCAACCGATATGGCGGGCGCGCTCGATGAGGGTTATCAGGCGAAACTGCTTGAACAGATTCCATTGGGACGTTTCGCGGAGGTTGATGAAGTGGCGCGAATCGCCTGCTTCATGCTCTCGGACGAGGCGCGCTACATTACCGGGCAAGTAATTCAAGTTGACGGCGGGTTGGCTATGTAGAGGGAGAATTGCCCTCCGGGCGATTTATCAACTCCGGACAGCTTCCGCCACATTTCGGCGATAAAAAGAGGGTGCCCCGCTAATCATTTCTGACTAGCGGGGCGGAACTTTTAGGGCAGGCTCGGAGATTCAGGGTGGCGTTGGCAATGAACTGAGAATCGTCACATACGTTCGATCCCGTAGTTTATAGGCGGTGCGTTGGTACGGGCGAGATAAATCCGTGCGGTTTAATATCAAGTTGTACCCCTGACCTGGAACTCAACGCACCCATTTAGCAAGCCCAGCCAAAAGCACTTTCACCACACTTTTTCAAATAAGCTACACCGAAGCACGCCAACTCGGTCTCTCTGCCTCAGTATGTGTGAAATTATACTGAAGTTTTGTGAGGTGTCAAGAACAATTTTCATCGAAACACAATATTTTCGTGACAAACCAGGATGGGATCGGGAAATAAATGGGGGCTGAATCGGGGTTAAATTGTTTCAGGTATGAGGTTAACGCCCGAAACGCCTATCTTCTGGCTCGTTAAATAAAATTCAGCGTGGCGGACGCGCATAGAGATTTTCGCCCCCCTCCGGCCGGGTGTTCCAACGCTTGTGAATCCACAGCCATTGATCCGGAAAACGCCTGATGTAGCTTTCGACGACCGCTGTGAACAGGGATGTTAATTGCCTGACATCCTCTGTTTCGTCACCTGTGGGCGTAATAACGAGTGGCGGATCAATGTGGAGTGTGAATCGCCGCCGCTCTTCATCCCAGGGAACGAAAACCGGTAGAACCGCGGCCCCTGTGCGTAGCGCCAGCGCGGCGACGCCGGATGTAGTTGAGGCCGGCATGCCGAAGAAATCCACGAAGATACCTTCGTGAGGTTGTGTGTTGAGGTCAACAAGAATCCCGAGCGTGCCGCCCGAGCGTAAGGTTCTGAACATCGGGCGCATGGCGGCGCGTTTATCAATTGAGCGGTTGCCGAAGCGCGTGCGTGTCTTCTCAATAAGTTCTTCGACGAGAGGATTGTCAATTCGGCGCACTAGAAAATTCACCGGATACCCAAAGGCCGAAAGAGCGAAACTGGAAAGCTCCCACGCGCCGAGGTGCCCCGTAAATAGAATGACGCCGTGGCCGCTCGCCCGCGCCGCCTCCAGATTTTCCAATCCCTGACATTCAACGATGCTGTGTAAGCTCTCAGGCGTGGCGTGCGGTAATTGGCTGAACTCCCCCAGAAGACGGCCGAGGTTTCTGAAACAGCCGCGAAGAATACGCTCGTGCTCGCGCTCATCCATTTCGGGAAAAGCAAGCTCAAGGTTGCGAAAGCCCGTCCGTCTTAGTCTGCCGCTGAAACTGTAAGCGAGGCGGCCCACCCCGCGACCAATGGAGACGGCCATTGAGCGCGGCAGCCAGCCGAGTCCTGTGAGCAGCGCGCGCGCCGTCGCATACTCAAACGCAGTTTGAACCTTGCCATGTTTCCCCATCTCTTCAGCGTCACAAGCAGGAGTCAGTGTAATGCGGCACCGACTTACAGGCAAATCAACGCTTTTGACTTTCGGAATGGATTACAAACTGCATGCAGAATTTAAAGCGCATGCGAAGAAGGATTTCATAGTCCCTCACTCTTTAAGCTTCGCGGAGTATTGAGGCATCAGGGGCATCCCGCACACGGGACATTCGCCCGGATGATTATATCTCACGCTATCACACTCGAAAGGGCACGGAGGACAGGAATAGCCATCGAAAGTCAGCTCGCTTCTGTTGACGCTCTGCGGCCTGGCTTCCTGATTGGCGACTTGCCACGCCGTGGCGAAGACGAGCCGCGCGACTCTAGACAGATGTTCGTAATCAATGGTGTGCGGCTCATCGCCGGGTTGATGGTAATGCTCCGTGAAGCCGGTCGAATAATAGATGAAGGGGACGAGTTGCGTCTGGAAATTGAACTGGTCGGAGTTGAAACCCGGAGGACCATCGGTCAGCTCAAGGTTGATATTTGTCGCCTCCTTGAGGCGTTTGTTGATGTCAATCAGTTCTGCTGAAAGCTTTCCGTCCCCGACGATGTAAATGTAGTTGCGGCTCTTGGTCGGATGCTTCGGGTCAATCCCGCCGACTCCGTCCATGTTGATTTCGGCGACAGTTTTTTCGAGCGGGACGAGGGGCTCACGGTAAGCGTAATGAGCAGAGCCGAGCGTGCCCTTCTCTTCGCCCGAGAAGTTGATGAAAAGAATTGAGCGGCGCGGCCCGAAGCCGTCGCGCTTGGCTCTCATAAACGCCTGCGCCAGTTCCAGAGACGCCACGACGCCAGACCCGTCATCGGCGGCCCCGTTAAAAATCCGGTCCCCTTTGAGCGTCTGGTTAACGCCAAGATGATCGTAGTGCGACGAGATGACGATTGTCTCGTCTTTGAGCTGCGGGTCTGAGCCTTCAATGAAAGCCAGCACGTTCTCTGTCTCCAGCCCCTTCGACTGCTCGACCGCAGTCCTGACCGTCATTCCCTCAACGCCAAAGACTACAGGCTTGAGGCTTTGATTGATCTGCTGTCTTAAGCTCTCAACCGTCTGGCCGGAACTTGTCAGAATTTGATCCGCCAACTTGCTGGAAATCGCATAAGTCGGCGGGAAAGGAGATTGATTTAGAGACAAAGAGCCGAGGCGTTGAGCTGCGGAAGAGGCCTGTGCAGCATTGTCCGCAAATGTGCCCTGCATGCGTGGGCCGTCATATCTCACCACGAGGATGCCCGCTGGACGGCCCGCGGCCAGCAGCGCCCTTTTCTTCGGCAGAAATGTCGCGGTCCATTTCGTGGGTTGATGGTCCGCCGTGGGGAATAAGCTGGTCCCGGCAGCAGCCAGCGGCTCGTCTGCCAGAATCATGACCCACTTGCCGTCAATCGAAACCCCTTTCGCTTTCAGCGCGGCGAAATCGTTGTATCCAAGCTTATCGTCCGCGATGCCGTAACCCGCGAAGACCACATCACCGCTGGCGCTAACGGGGTTACCCGTCATGAAGTAGGAGAGATCGTCGTGAGCCTCCGCCGAGAAGGTGCTCGATGCTACACGGCTTCCTCCGGCCAAAACTTCCAGACGCGTCTCTTTGGGCGTCCTCCGATAGACTGTGAACGGCTGAAAGTAGGCTGAAGGGGAGAGCGGCTCAAACTTATTGACGCTCCCTTTCGGCGCAAGCCCCATCAGACGATATTGCGAGGCCAGGTATGCGGCGGCGAGTTTCTGCCCCCGCGTCGTGGTCTCACGCCCTTCGAATAAATCTGAGGCCAGAAAATAGAGACGCGACGCCAGCGCCTCTGGCGTAATCATCTGCTGGTAGCGCTGAACCAGCGCTGGCTTGCTAAACGCCGTCGGCGTCTGACTGGACGAAGATTTGGGCGGCGCGCGACGAGCAGCGGCGCTCTGCGAAATGTCCAGCAGGACGGAGAAGAAGAGCAGCGCGAGAGCCGCTATTACGATGACCCTTGACTTCGCTTTCAAGATTATTTGTAGCTTCATATACGACTCCTTTTAAGCGCTTCGGGCAGGCACGCGCGCACGCGTGCGCGCGTGCCTCTTCAGATTGGAATTGTTCGATCCACTCGCCGGTCTCTTTCACCTCATCTGGCCGGCAGCCGGGCGCTCTTGCTGTCGCGCGTAATCTTCACAGAGAGCGTAAATCTGTTCGGCTCTCCTGCCAGAGGCTCGACGCTCACGACGCCGTTCCAGACCGCGCCCTTCTCATCCGTAAAGCGCCACAAACTCTGTGTCGTACTCTTGTGCGACCCGCTGTCCGCGCGGGTCCACTTGACGCTCGACGGTCCGCCATACGTTTTATTATTCGCGATGGTGCTGTTGATGCTTTCGAGGATTTCAGCCGCAGAGGAATCAGTCGCCACCGCCCACCTGTTCTCCCATTGATCCAGATTCCCCGCACGACTCAGAGGCTTCCATCCTCCATCGCTAACCTTAACGTCGTAGTTAAAGCGCATGTATTTATCTGCCAGAGCCGCGCGGACGAATTTCGATTCCGGGTCCCAGTTGTATTCCATCCCGAGCGCAGCCATTTGCGCCGTGCCCCTGCCGAACAATCTCTCTATGACGTGAAGCGAGCCGTCAATTCCTGAGGAGAGGCCCGCGGCAGTGATGAACTTTCCGTTATCCACGAAACGCCTGTCGTCCACGACCTTCACCTTCGGGGCGGCTGCTCTGAGCATCGGAATCAAGTTGGCCGTGGTCGTCGCTTCCAGCCCGTCGAGCAGATTGGCTTTGGCGAGGATAAAGGCCCCGTTGCAGACCGAGAGCACTATCTCCGCATCTTTGGCTTTGTCCTGAAGCCACTTAATGACGACCGGATTAGACACCTGGCCGCGGACGTCGCCGCCCGGGATGAGCAGCACATCCGGCTTCGGTGCATTTTCAAAGCTGTACCTGGGATTGACGCTCATCCCCATCGCAGTAGTGATGGGATCGGTCTTCTCCGATACGGTGTAGATATTGAACGCTGGCGCATCGTTATTGTAAACGTGGCCGAAGGTCTCATACGGGCCGGTGTAGTCAATAATCTGCACGCCGTCAAAGATCAAAATAGCGAGATTTCGCTGGGGAGCAGCTTTAGCCTGTGGCGTTGCGCTCGGCGCGCTCTTGTTGACGGCCTGCGCGCAGGCCGTCCAGCTCACGCTGAGGATTCCCGCCAGGAGCAATAGCGCCATCGTCAGTTGCATTCTCTTCATGATTTTTCTCCTTATCAAAAGTTGCGCATTGAGCAGTCTAGTGAGCAATCGAAAGCTTCATTTCAAGCAAGATACGCTCTTCTCTCTTTTGACGGATGCGTGTTTGCAGCGAAATGCGTTGAGATTGCTGTCAACGGCGGAATGGAGCGGTTAAGGCGTGATGACGACGCGAGTGGAGGCGCTACAGCCGGAGCGCCTGTGGTGTCTGTGCCGACTAGGTTGTGTTGACATTTGGTTTCTCAATTGCCACTAGCTTTAGCTAGTGGATAGGTCTCATGATTGGGCGAGAGGCTTTAGCCAAACTTCTATTTTTTCAACTTTCCTTTCGGCTTCAGCCTAATTTGGGGCTGAAACAGAGAGGAAGGTAGTTTGTCCTCAAATTCGGCTCAAGCCGCCTTGTTTGTGCGCTCCACCCCACTAGCTAAAGCTAGTGGCAATTGAAGCGAAAAACCAAATCTCAACGGAACCTAGTCATAGTCACTCATGAGGAGTTCCTCCAGCCGCTCCCGACGGCCACGACTGAGTTTCAGCTCTGTTCCATCTTTGAGGACCACAACGTACTCCCCATTTGGATTCTGGTGCAGTTCTTTGACGCGATCAAAATTGATGATGGTGGAACGATGAATGCGCAGGAATCTTTTCGGATCGAGCTTCTCCTCAAGCTCGTTCATACTGATCCGAAGCAGATGAGACTTACCTCCGATATGCAGCTTGATGTAGTAATCGTCCGCGGCGATCCAGTCAACGTCCGCAGCCTTGATGAAAGCCACACGGCCTCCTGATCTGATCATGAATTTCGTGAGAAAGCTCTTTCGCTTGAGGGTGGCCGCATCCCTTCCGGCTTGATCTCCGAGCAGAGCCAGCAAGCTTTGACTGAGCCTGTTTATCTCCTTCAATTCAACCTGGCTTTTGGCTTGCCTGAGCGCCTCTTCGAATCTTTTATCGGTAAACGGCTTCAGCAGGTAATCCAGGGCGTGTATCTCAAAAGCCTGAAGCGCATAACGATCAAAGGCCGTGACAAAAATAATCGCAGGGATTTGCTCGTACTCGATTTTCGAGAGCGCTTCAAAGCCGTTCATTCCGGGCATCTGGATGTCTAAAAAGAGCAGGTCGGGCGGCTCGCGCCGGATGAACTTGACAGCTTCAAGGCCGCTGCTGCATTCGCCGATGATCTCTATCTCCGGGTCGGCGGCGAGCAGGTCTCTGATGGTCCGCCGGGCCAGAGGCTCGTCGTCAACGATCAGGGTCTTAATCTTTTTCCTCTTCGTGCTCATCTTCCCGTGCCTGAATCATAGCGAACGCGCAGAGGGATTGCGATGGCGACCGTCATGCCGCCATTGACGCCATTGCGTAGATCGAAGCGGTGTGCTGTTCCATACAGATGTTTCAGCCGCTCGCTGGTGTTAGCAAGGCCGATCCCTTCGCTCTCCTCCATCCGCCAGCCTGACTGTAACCCCGGACCGTCATCGCAAACGCTGATGTGTAACATTCGGTCATCGCAGTAGGCGTTGATGGCAATGACACCGGCAGAATCATCAAGCGAGATTCCATGTCTGATAGCGTTTTCTACTAACGGCTGAAGAATCAGATTCGGCACCAGCGCGTCGAGCGTCTCGGGGGCTATCTCCATCCGCACGGTCAACCTATCGGAAAAGCGCGCCTGCTGGATGTCCAGATAAAGCTCCGTGAATTTCAGCTCCTCCCTGAGCGGAACTTCCTGCTCGTCCGCATTCTCAAGCGCATGACGCAGGAGTTGGCTCAGACCTGCGATCATATTCACGGCGGGCGCTTTCTCATTACTGCGGACCAGACCGGCTATGGTATGGAGCGTGTTAAAGAGGAAATGTGGATGGAGCTGCATCTTGAGCGATTCCAGCCTGGCCTCTGCCAGTTGCGCCTTCAATTGCGAAGTCAGCGACTCGCGCTCGCGGTATCTCTCGCGGTAATCAAATGCGTAGCCGACGCCGAGGATGGCCCAGTAGATAAAGAAATCGAAGAGAAAAAAGTTTCTCAGCTCGCTCTGATATTGAGCCAGGAAAGGACGCGTATCGCTCCAGACGTCAAACGGCTCGATCAGCATTTTCAGTAAAGCGGAGGCGGCGAGATGAAGAGCCGCGACGATGACGCCCGCCGGAAGGTGAACCAGTAAATCCTTCCACCACGCGGGCCCTTCGCACGGGAATCTTCGCCCGAGGCTCAAGATAAGAGGCGCGAGACAGCCCCAGACGTACCAGACCGTCAACTGCCAGAAAGCTATGCGCCACCAGGAATGGTGCATCCCCGGAGTATGCAGCATCTCAAAATAGATTTGATTGGCGTACAGGAAGCTGAAAAACGTCCAGAATCCGAAGAGGATCGCCCACTTCAACCAGTTGATTCTGACCCGAGACGAATTGCTCTGTTCTGCGCTGTAAGTTATCTGGAGACCGTTTTTCATCGCTTCGATTATACACTCCTACTTCGACCAGGTTTGACATTGAAGATACGTGAAGGGAAGGGCGCGCGGGTGCGACTATTCAGCGAACGGTGGGGTTAGTGCAGCGAACGGGTGTTTCCCTCGGTTAAGTTGCAATTGTCCGCAAGCGTTGCAAGGTTCTTTCTCTCAAGCCGTTCTTGTGTCGGAAGGCTTCCTGAGTTTGCAGCAGCTCCTGCTTTTGAGCGGAAAGCGAAAGCAGACGAAATATTCCGGGGCGGCGACAACCCTAACAAGGTGAACAGTCATCAATCAGGAAACCTTCTGCTGGCGTCTCCCTGGCCGGTTGCGGCACAGACATCAACGAACAGTTCTCTTCTATTGTTTATGAAAAAACTTATCTCTTCCCTCCTGCTCATCTGCTCTACGCTGGTCTTCGTCCACGCGCAGCAACAACAGGCCGATTACCAGAAGCTTAAGTCCGAAGCCGAGAGGTTCTTCGCGGAAGCCTCCTTTTCACAATCGCACGAGCTCTACGAGAAGGCCGCCCTTCTGGAGCTGCCCGCCGCTGAAAAGCGTTGGGTTCAATTCCGCCTCGCCGATACGCTTTGGCGCGCGCAGGCCGCGACCCAGACCGCCGACCAGACTCTGTTTGAACGCGCGCGCGCGCAACTTGAGGATTTGGTTCGCGACCGCGCGGACGCCGCCCCACAGGAGCATGACCAGGTGTGGGCCGAAGCCCAACAGTCGCTGGGCGATTTCTGGTGGGCGCGGCGTGACACACATAACTGGGGCGCGGCCTGGCCTCATTACCAGCAGGCGCTCGACTGGTGGGCAGGCGCGCGCGAGATCGAGGCGGCGCGCGCACGCTACCTCAAGCTCATCTGGGCCATCGCCAACCCCGCCAATGCCGACAGCTATTACTACTACAGCTATTACGGCAACGTGCTGCCTGCGGAGGTTCTTGAGAACGTCCTCAAGATTGCGACCACCGCCGAAGACCGTGCGCACGCGCATTATCTGCTGGCGATGACGCTCCGCACGGAGGGTGACAGCGAGCGTAGGCAGCGCGCGCCGGAAGAGTTTGAAGCCGCGCTCGCTACCGGCAAGACTTCGGATTGGTACGACGACGCGCTCTACTTTTACGCTGATTGGCTCGCCAATTACGGTCCGCTCCGCCAGCTCGAAAACGGCCAGTGGATTTCGGCGCACGACTACAGCAAAGCGCTGGAGCTGTTCAGGAGATTGCTCAAAGAGTACCGGAAGGGCGAGACGCGCTATTACGATCAGGCCGAGCAGCAGATCAGTAACATCACCAAACCGAGCGTCTCGGTCAATACCACGAATATCTACCTGCCCGACTCGGAGATTCAGGCCTACCTGACCTGGCGCAACACGAGGCGGATTGATTTCACGCTCTACCGCGTCGAGCTGCCGCGCGACGTGAGCTTTACGGACAAGAATCAGAGCAACACGGCGTGGGTCCAGCAGGTCCGCACGGACGGACGTGAGAAGGTGAAAGTGTGGTCGAAGGAGACAGGGGACAAAGGCGACCACAAACCCGGGCAAGAGACGATACGGCTGGAGGGACGGCTTCCGGTCGGCGCCTACCTCCTCGAAGCTGTCAGCGACACGGGCGTGCGCGCGCGAGACATAGTCCTCGTGACGGACTCGACAATCGTTTTCAAGACTTCACAAAAACGCGCCCTCGTCTATTTCTGTCACGCGCTGACGGGTGCACCCGTCGCCGGAGCAAACGTCAAACTGTGGCAGAAGGTCTACGAGAACGAGAACTGGGTCTGGCATGAGCAATCGGGTACGACCGACCGGGACGGGCTCGCCCTCTTCGAGCTTTCGCCCCGCACCCAAACTTACGGGGAGATATTCGTCAGTGCGTCGGAAGACTCCCGGCAGGCATTCAGCATGGGCAACAGCCCTTACTATAACCCCGGCAACCAGCCCTGGCGCATCTACGCTTTCACGGACCGGCCTGCTTATCGCCCGCACGAGACGGCGCAGTGGAAATTCATCGCGCGCAAGTACACGGCGGGCATCTACTCGACTCCCGCACACCAGGTCATCGAGTATGAGATCACGGACCCGCGCGGCACGAAGGTCACCGAAGGCAAGTCCACGCTCAACGCTTTCGGCAGCGCGTGGGGCGTGGTCGAGCTGACGGAGACGATGCCCTTGGGCGAGTATCGCGTCACCTTCTGGGACGAAGGTCGTCGCAACGGAATCGGCAATGCGACACTCTTTCGCATGGAAGAGTACAAACTGCCGGAGTTCAAGGTGGGTGTCACGACGCCTACGGAGAACGGCAAAAAGAAGGCGTTTCGCCTCGGCGAAAAGGTCGAAGTCAAGATTCACGCGGACTACTACTTCGGCGGACCCGTCGCCAAAGGCACGGTCGAGGTCCTCGTTTACCAGAACCCTTTTTACCACTACTGGAGTCCGGGGCATGATTACCCCTGGTACTACGACGAGCCGTCGCGTGGCAATTACGGCAATGGGCAGATAGTCAAACGCGAGAAGCTCAAGCTCGGCGCGGACGGTTCGGCCAGCCTCGTCTTCGATACGCCGCGCTACGGGCAGCAGGATTTCGAATACCGTGTGGTGGCCCGCGTCAGCGACGCCTCGCGCCGCGAAGTCCTGGCGGACGAGACCGTGCGCGTCACGCGCCAGCGCTATTACGTCTATCCGCGCGCGGCCCACAACATCTATCGCCCGCAGGATAAAGTCGAGATCGAGACCAGAGCGCTCGACGCTAACAACCAGCCGGTCGCGGCCGAAGGCCAGATCAAGGTGACGCGCGATTACTGGTACGAAATCTGGATTGACCCACAGGGCAAAGAGGTCAAAGGCGATGAGCTACGCCGCCTGCGCGAGCGCTACAGGGGAAACCCTGAGGCCCTGCCGCAGAAGGGCTGGCGTCTCAAGTTTCGCGGCTACGAACACGAGGAGATCAAGAATGAGACCGTCCGGACCGACAAAGAAGGCACGGCCACGTTCAGTTTCACGCCCGAGCGTGAGGGCTATTATCGCGTCCACTGGACGAGCCGGGACGGCGCGTCGCAGATTACGGCAGAGACTTACGTCTGGGTCGCGACCGGCGCCACAAACGAAACAGGCTATCGTCACGGCGGCCTACAGCTCATCGTTGACCGGGACACCTTCGCGGTCGGGGAAACATCTCCCGTGATGATAGTCGCGCCGACCGAGGGCGCTTACGTGCTCTTCAGCACGGAGGGCGAGGAACTGGATAGCTACCGCCTCATTCACCTGACGGGCACGACGAAGCTCATCGAATTGCCGGTCGAAGAAAAACACACCCCGAACATGTTCCTGAGCGCCACGATGGTCCGCGAGGGCCAGCTTTTCGTGGACACCAAGCAGGTCGTCGTCCCGCCGACGAGTCAGTTCCTGAATGTCGAGGTCAGCGCCGACCGCGAGCAATATCAACCGCGCGAGGAAGGCACGCTGACCATCAGGACTCGCGACCGAATGGGCCGCCCGGTCCGGTCGGAAGTCGCGCTCGGACTCATTGATGAGTCGGTCTTCTATATCCAGAAAGACTTGGCCGGGGACCCGCGCCAGTTCTACTACGGGACCAAGCGCAATCAGTACGTCCAGACCATCAGCACCTTCCATCAGAAACCCTATCTCAAACTCGTCGCGGGCGCGAACGGGCAACTGCTCACCGTGCGGGACCAGGAAGTGGCTGCTTTTAAGAGCATCCGCGCCGACGACTCTCCTTTTTCGCGTACGGAGTTATACGCTAACACGCCGATGCCCCCGGGCGCCGTAGCGGAGAGCGTCAACATCACTTCTAATGAGATTACAGATTCTGTCAGTGATTTTAGAATCTCGAAGGATGGGATGGATATCAGCGGTCGTCGAGTGGATTCTCTGGCGTTGCTGACTCCGGGGGCGACGGCGCAGCCGGCCGTGCAGGTGCGCAACGATTTTCGCTCAACCGTTTTCTGGCAGCCGGATGTGGTCACAAACGAGCAGGGCGTCGCCACAATCAAGGTCAAATACCCGGACTCTTTGACGGGCTGGCTGGCGACGGCGCGCGTGGCGACCGCCGGCAACCAGTTCGGCACAGCTTCCACGGCCACGCGCACCAAGCAGCCGCTCATAGTGCGCCTCGAAGCGCCGCGCTTCTTCCTGGTCGGCGATCAGGTGACGGTCTCGGCCGTCATCAACAACAACACGGACCAGCCCATCACCGCTGCGCCGGAGCTGAGCGCCGAGGGCTTAACCGTCGCCGGGCGTCTCACAGGCGATAAGCTGGACGCGCACGCGGCGGCTACCGTCGAAGTCAAAGCCGGCGGTGAGACGCGCGTTGACTGGCTAGTCTCGGTAGAGCACGCGGGCGCGGCCAGGCTCAAGGTTGTCGCGCGCGGCGAGAAATACGCGGACGCGATGGAGAATACCTTCACCGTCTACGAGCACGGGATCGAAAAATTCGTCTCCCGGTCCGGCAAGCTGCGCGGCGAAGAGGCGACCATCCGGCTCGACATTCCCGCGGCGCGCAAGCCCGAATCCACAGAGCTGACCGTTCAGCTCACACCGAGCATGGCCGTCACGATGCTCGACGCCCTGCCTTACCTGATCAACTACCCTTACGGCTGCACGGAGCAGACGATGAGCCGTTTCCTCCCGGCAGTGATTACCGCCAAGACGCTCAAAGACCTCAATCTCTCTCCCGAAGCGGCGATGACGAAAGTCTTCGGCGGCATCGAGCCCGCGAGCGCCGAGGCTACGCACCCGGACGGACGCCGGAGCCTCAAGCAGCTCGACGAGATCACCAAAAAAGGCCTGGAGCGTCTCTACAGCATGCAGCACGAAGACGGCGGCTGGGGCTGGTGGAAAGACGACAAGTCGGACCACTTCATGACGGCCTACGTCGTCTGGGGGCTGACGCTGGCGCGCAAAGCCGGAGTCAAGATCAACGAGGAGGTGCTGGAGAAGGCTGCGGAATACCTGGACAAAGAGCTGGTCGAAGAGGAAGACAGCCTCGACCGCCAGGCGTGGCTGCTGCATGCGCTCTCGGCCTATCAAGCCTCCAAGAGAGACGAGCCGGACGAGGATGTCGAGATCAGCGATTTTCAAAAGAAGGCTTTCGACAACCTCTGGGCAGGCCGGGAAAAACTGAACGCTTACACTCGCGCACTGCTCGCGCTGAGCGCGCACTACTACGGCTTTAAGGACCAGGCGCAGGTCCTCATTCGCAATCTGGAAAACGGCGTGAAGATGGACCGCAAGCCCGACACGTCCGTTGTCATGCGCGGCGCGCAAAGCTCCGATAGCACCGTCATCGCCACCGCACACTGGGGCGAGGACGGGTTCTATTACAGATGGTCGGACGGCGGCACAGAGGCCACTGCCTTCGCGCTCAGCGCGCTTCTCGCCATTGATCCGCAGAATAAGCTCGTGGAGCCTGTGACCAACTGGCTCATTAAGAACCGCCGCGGCGCTCAGTGGAGCAACACGCGGGACACGGCCATCACGGTGCTCGCGCTGAACGACTACCTGCGCCGGAGCGGGGAAGCCAAACCCGACCTCGAATACGAAGTCGTCGTCAACGGGCGGCCGTTTATCACGAAGCGGCTGACCGCTGCGGACGCGCTCTCCGCGCCGAGCCGGTTCAGCGTCCCGCGCGAGCTCGTCCGCGATGGCGCGAACGAGATACGCATCCGGCGTAAAAGCGGCGGGAGCCCTCTCTATTTCGCGACGGAAGCGCGGTTCTTCAGTCTCGAAGAGCCGATCAAGGCCGCCGGGAACGAAATCTTCGTGCGCCGCGAATACTTCAAGCTGGTCGGTCGCCCGACGCTGCTCAAAGGCTACGTTTACGACCGCGTGCCGCTGCGGGACGGCGAAGAGGTCGCGAGCGGCGAGCGCATTGAGGTGGTCGTGACCGTCGAGGCGAAGAACAATTACGAATATCTCCTCTTCGAAGACCTCAAGCCGGCAGGTTTCGAGGCCGTGGAAGTGCGTAGCGGGGAGTCTCTTTCCGCCAGAGAACTCAAGATGAGCGCCACCGAGCGCAAGTTCAGCGCAGGAGGTGAGCGCAATCATCAGCTTTCGCCAGCAACGCGCCTGGCCGCTGGTTCGGGAGAGATGAACAGCAACAACTACACGGGCCGCGCCAGCTACGTCTATCAGGAGCTGCGTGACCGCAAAGTCGCGCTCTTCGTGGACAACCTGGACCAGGGCGTCTGGGAGATTCGCTATAACTTACGCGCGGAGGCTCCGGGCACGTTTCACGCCCTGCCGGTGCTCGGCCACGCCATGTATGTTCCTGAAATCCGCTGCAACGACGAAGAGATGAGGGTCCGCGTGACGGAGCAAAGGTAAACGGAGGGCTGAAAGCTCGCGCGCCGCCTTGCGCAATGCGCCAGGGTCAGTACCGCTTGCGGCGTAACGATTGCGGAATGCGGATTTCGGATTGCGGATTGAAGAGAGCGGAAGCCATGGGTTTTCAATCCGCAATCCGAAATCCGCAATCTAAAATCAGTAAGGGAGTCCGCTGCGCCGTAGGAGGTCTTTGAAGCGCGCGTCGTCGCGAAGAGTGTCCAGCCGCGGGTCGAAGCTCAGCGGCCCCGGCAACAGGGTGTAATCGGCGAAAGCCTTTTCGAGCCACCTGAAGGCTTCGTCCTTCTCGCCCAGCCCAGCGTAAATGACCGCCACTATGTAGGCGTTGCCCTTGCCCTGCTTCACCTCTTCCAGCACGCTGTTGAGTATCCGGCGTGCCTCGTCCTTTCTCCCGGAGACGGCATACGTGTATCCGGCATGTGACGGCAGGTGTTGACTCTCAGACTTGTTCTGCACTTCCTGAAACTGTTCGAGCGCTTCCCTGTACATCCCTTTCTGCTCATAGGCTCTTCCGATTCCGATCTGCGCCGTTGAAAAGTTCGGGTCCATTTCGAGCGTCTTGCGGTATTGCGCGATGGCGCGGTCGTATTGCCGCAGTTGAATGTAGTAGTCGCCGAGCGCGTTGTTGATGGTCAGGGAGAGCGGCTCAAGCTCTATGGCGCGGCGCATCTCTGCGTCGGCCTCGCCGGGCTTGTTGCTCGCCATGAGCAGCAGTCCGTACCACATGTGCGCCACGCCGTAGCGCGGGTCCAGCTCAAGGGCGCGCCTGAACTCCTGTTCGGCCGCGGGCAGATCTCTCAGGTAGCGGAAATTGATGAGCCCGAGCGTGGCGTGCGCTTCGGCCAGTGAATCGTCAAGACGCAGGGCCGTCGTGGCCGCCGCCGTGGCTTTAGGAATCACCTGTGCCGGCTGTTCTATTCCGAACTGCGCGAACCTGTGATAACAATCGGCCAGCCCCGAATAGGCCAGCGCGTAATTCTGATCGCGGTCCACGGCCTCCTGAAAATATTCTCTGGCCTTCTTAACGCTCTCCACCGTCCGCTTGTCCAGAAAGTAGCGCCCCTTGAGATATGCCTGATACGCCTCCGCGCTCTCCGTGTAACGCTTCATCATGCGCTCGCGCTCTTCGCGGCTGAGCTGAAGAGTCAACGCCTTGACGACCTGCTCGGAGATGGAATCCTGCATGGCGAAGATGTCCGTGAACTTTTCGTCGAAAGTTTGCGCCCAGAGCGAAGCCCCGTCGCTGACGCGCACGAGCTGGACCGTGACGCGCACACGGTCGCCCGCGCGCTGAATCTTGCCCTCAAGCACGGAGTCCACGCCAAGCTCGCGCCCGGCGGCGAGCGCGTCCTGGTTGGGATTGCTGTAACGAAGCACGGCGCTCGTCGAGCGAACCGTAAGCTGCCTGCTGTTACTGAGCTTGGTGATCAGCGCATCGGTCATTCCCGGCCCAGTGTATTCGTCGCCCGCTTCGGCCCCGAGCGGCTTGAACGGCAGCACTGCGATGGACTCAATTTTCTTGGGCGTCGTCGCCTGCGTAATTGCCGGACCGCTTTCGCTTGAGCCGCGCAGGCGTGACAGGACGAGGACGAAGACAATCGTGAGCACCGCGAGCAGAGCGAAAATCACCCCGGCCAACAGCCAGTAACGTCCCCGCGCGGTCGCAGATTCCCGCGCAATCGTGGCCTCCTCCGGCGAAACCGCGTTTCCTCTCTCCTCCACAGCGGCGTCTGTAGTCGCAACGGGTTCCTCCAGCAACACGGGCTCGCTGGCTGTGGCAGCCTCTTCCCGGGACGCTTTGTGCACGTCCGCGACGAAGCGGTAGCCGCGCCCCGGAACTGTCACGACGTAGTGGTGCTCGTCGCGGCGCTCGCCTAGAGACCTCCTGATGGCCGAGATGTTCTGTGTGAGGTTGTTCTCCTCGACGACCGTGTCCGGCCAGATCAATTGCATCAGTTCGTCTTTGTCGAGCACGCGCCCGCTGTTCTTGACCAGCACGAGCAGCGTGTCGAAAACCTTCGGCTTGAGCGGCACAGGCTCGCCCCCGCGCAGTAGGAGGCGCCTGGAGGCGTCAACGGTGAATGGCCCGAACTCGTATAACTCTCTGATTCGGTCGCTCATGGCGGGCGTTCAGAAATATTCAGAATTAATCAGCGATTCGTTAAGGACATGGCAAGCGCTTTCAATCATCATGCCGCACGCGAATGGACGGCGAGCAGGCGTTGGAAGAGTCACCGACTGACGGCAAGTGTAGCAGACCGCCAGTGATTCTTAAAAAAGCCCTTGCCGGTCTGGGGTTAGACAGACCCCGCGCAGGCTTTTCTCCCCGACAGACAACAGCCCACGCCATTCCTGACACATCTTGCCGGAGTAGGAGAATCATCCATATGTCATTAACTCATGCCCGACGTTTGCCTTCCCATAAGAGAAGAGATCAGCGCACAGGACGGCCCGCGGGACCACGCCCCCTGCTGGCTCTCTGCCTGTCCGTTCTGCTTAGCCTTGCGCCCCTTCCGTTCAAAGTCTCCGCGCGACAAGAGAGTTCGTCTCCTGACGCCGAAGCCCTCCTGGCGTTGAAGGCAGACCCGCTCATCCAGTCAGTGCGGCGCGCAGCCCTCATCGAGCGTGCCGCCGAAAAAGATAAACGCGTGCCGGAGGACCAGAGAGCGCCCGCCGAAGGTCCAGCTTCTGAAATAGAGAATCTCTCGCACCTTGCGGGCGTCAAGCGTCTGCCGGACGGCACAGTCAACGTGAGCCTCACGGTCAGGCTTACGGGCCGGAGCGTCGCCGAATTGCGCGCGGCTGGATTCGCGGTCGGGGCGCGGGTCGGCGATGTCGCGACCGTCGAGACTGATGTCGAAAGACTTCCGGAGCTTGCGGCGCTCGCCTCCGTCAGGAAAATCTCCGCGGCCACCTACTCCTATCCGACTAACGACCTGACGCGGCAGGCCACAGGGGTGGACGACTCTTCCGGCGTGCGCCGCGTGGCGCAGACTGGGCGCGGCGTCATCGTCGGCGTGATTGATACCGGGATTGATTTTCGACACGTGGACTTTACAGTGCCAGGCTCCGGCGGCAGGCAGACGCGCATCAAGGCGCTGCTCGACATGACGATCTACAGCCAGCAGTCGTTCGACTGGAACTATGTCCTGCCGGGCGCGTCCGCTCCGATAGGGCATCTCTACACGGAAGCGGACATCAATGCGGCGCTCCAACTCCCCGCTTCACAGGAGCAGAACTCGGACATCGTCAGAGAGAGAGACAAGCACGGGCACGGCACTTTCACGGCAGGCATCGCCGCCGGCAATGGCCTCGCCGGTCCACAGCCGGGCAAGTATGCCGGGATGGCTCCCGAAGCGGACCTGGTTATCGTCAAGGTCAGCCGCGACAACACAGGGACCGGCGGCATCACCAACAGCGACATCATCAACGGCATGAAGTTCATTCAGCAGCAGGCCGCGGAGATGGGCAAGCCTTTCGTCATCAACATGAGCCTGGGCACGAACGTCGGCTCGCACGACGGCACGATGGATCAGGAAAGGGCGATTGACGAAGTTGTTAATGGCGGGAGTGGTCGCGCCTTCTGCGTCGCGACGGCCAACTACGGCAACATGGATGTGCACGCGAGCGGCACCTTGCCAGCGGGCAGCGCCACGGTGCTGAACGTCGAGGTCAAAGCCGGCTCGTCGCCGCAGTTCTTCGGACTCTCTTATCCTCAGACTGATAATCTGACTGTGACGCTGTTTCGCCCGGACGGAGTGAAGATCGGACCGGTTTCCTACACCAACGGCCAGATTCCTGGGGCGAGTAACCAGTATGTGGATATTTACAACAGCCTCGACGACAAGCGCGACGTAGACCCGCAGAATGACCAGAAAGCTGTTGCCATCTTCTTCAAAACTACGGCGGCGAATCTCGGCTCGACCCCGACACGGACCTGGATGGTGATGCTGGAAACAGGGACGGTCAGCAACGGGCACTTCGATGCCTGGATAGAGAACGGCAAGTTCACAAACTTCGTTGACGGCTCGCGCCGCCTCAGCTCGACGGCCACGGCACGCGGCGCGATCACCGTCGGCGGCTACGTGGCGCGTCCCGGCAATTACGGCGCAGTCGGCGACTACGCTTCCTATACAGGCGTCGGACCGACAGCCGACGGACGCGCCAAACCGGACATCAGCGCGACTTCCTCCTTCATCTACTCGACGAAATCCGCGGCCGGCACGGACCTGGTGTCTCCGCTCGCGCCGGACAGCCCGTTTCACGTCGGCGCACACGGGACGAGCGCCTCGGCTCCTGTCGTGGCGGGCGGCGTGGCGTTGCTCCTACAGGAGAATCCGAACCTCACGAGCGATCAGCTCAAAGAGTTGATTAAGGCCACGGCGACGCGCGATTCCTTCACGGGCGCTGCGGTCTGGCACGAGCGCTTCGGCTCCGGCAAGCTCAACATCGCCGCCGCGCTGCAAGCGCTCGCGCCGGCGCAGCCGTTCGTCCAGCTCACGGCCGCGAGCTACAGTGTCGGCGAAGGGGCGGGTCGTCAGGAAGTCGTCGTCACGCGGGGCGGCGATTCGAGCGCCGCAGCGACCATCAACTACTCGACCACGGACGCGTCCGGGCTCACGGACTGCAACGTAGCGAGCGGCAACGCCTCCTCACGGTGCGACTACGCGACGACGGTCGGAACCCTGCGCTTCGCTGCGGGAGAAACCTCCAGGACCATCTTCATCCCAGTCGTGGACGATGCCCTAATGGAAGGGGCGGAGACGTTTACGCTGACCTTGAGCAGTCCAGTCGGGGCCGCCCTCGGCTCAAACAGTTCGGCGACCGTAACAATCGTGGATAATGACTCGGCGACGGGAACCAACCCGATAGACCGTGCGGAATTCTTCGTGCGCCAGCATTACATAGATTTTCTGGGCCGCGAGCCGGACCCTGTGGGCTATCAGGCCTGGCAGAGCATTCTGAGCAACTGCGCTTCAGGCGACGCGACTTGCGACCGCATCGAAATCTCGTCAGGGTTTTTCCGCAGCGAGGAGTTTCTCTCCAGGGGCTATTTCATCTACCGCTTCTACTCGACGCTGGGCAAGCCGCCGCGCTACAGTGAATTCCTGCCAGACTTCGCCAAAGTCAGCGGGTTCCTCTCGCCAGAGCAACTCGAAGCCAACAAGGCTGCCTTCGTACAGGAGTTCATGACGAGGCCGGAGTTTCAGACGAAGTACGGCTCGCTCGGCGACTCGGCGGCTTACGTTGACGCCCTGCTGCAAACTGTGGGCTTGCCGGACCACCCGACCAGAGGGTTCTGGATTGCCGGGCTGACGAACGGCAGTTTGACCAGGGGGCAGGTGCTGCGGGGAATTACGGAGAGCGCCGAAGTCTACAATAAGTATTACACGGAAGCCTTCGTCGTGATGCAGTACTTCGGATACTTGAGGCGCGACCCGGACATTCTCTATCTGGAATGGATCAGGATCATGAATGAGAACGGCGGCGATTATCGCGGCATGATCAGCGGGTTTATGAACTCCTCGGAGTACAGGCAAAGATTCGGCCCGTGAAAGCAAGTAATCAGGCGTTGAGCCATCGTCATTAAATAGCCGGGGCGGCGCGTCGTACGCTTCGACGCGCCGCAGCTATTCTTATTCATCGGGTGCGAGGATGGTATATCATCTGCCGAAGCAGGTCGGCGAAGACCCTCGCGGCATCGCTCCTGACGCGGCCGCTCTTAAGTGCGTGTGAGGAAGTCGTAGAGGTCTTTGACGACCTCATCCGGGCGCTCCCAGTGCGGCGAGTGGCCGGTCTCCTCGTAGACCTTGAGGACGGCGTTCGAGAGTTCGCGGACGAGAGTGTTCTGCTCCGACCGCGGAAAGATTGTCTCCCTGTCACCCCAGATAATCAGTGTCGGCGCTTTAATCCGGCCCAGCCGGTCGGCCGGATCATCCGCCAGGAAGCCCGCGGCGGTCGCCTGCCACACCCGCGCGGGCACCTTCCGGCTCTCCGCCACTACGCGGTCCATAAACTCCGTCGGCGGCGGCCTGTGAACAGTGCTCGTTTGGAAGTCCCGCACGAACTTCTCCGGCACGGACCCGTCGCCGAGCGCGTCTACCGACCGCCGCAGCTCCCTGACCACGTCGTTGCGCAGCGTCGCCGCAGACCCGATGAGGACGAGCCGCTCGACGCGCTCGGGCGCGTCAGCGGCCACCTGCTGAGCGACGAAGCTCCCCATCGAATGGCCGACGACGGTCGCTCGCCTCAACCCCTTCGCATCCATGAACGCCACGACGTCCGCGGCGAAGTCCGTAATGGCGTAACCGCCCGCGGGGCGCTCGGAGTCGCCGTGCCCGCGCAGGTCTAGCGCGTAGACGTGATACTTCGCGCCGAGCGCGGGCATGACGCGGCTGAAGGAGAAAGACGAATCCGTGTAGCCGTGAAGCAGAATCAGGGCCGGGGCGCCCGCAGCGCCCTGCTCCGCATAGCGCAGCCGGACGCCCGTCTTGAGGCGCACGTCCGCGAAGCGCGTCGGCCGTCGGCCGCCCGTCGTGCGTGAAGTCTCATCTTCCGCGCCGAACATGTCTTCAGCCGTAAGCCGCGTGTCGGCCCGCGCCCAGGCTTGATCGAACTCTCGCCGTGCGAGCCGCGCTTCAGCCTCTCTGCCCTGGCGCTTGAGACTTTCAGCGAGCCCGAAGAGGGCGCGCCCGTTGCGCGGGTGCTTCTTGAGTTCCGCGCGGAAGACACGCTCGGCCAACGCGTTCTCCCCGGCTGCGACGAGCGCGCCGCCGAGCCACTCGCGTGCAGGCAGGTCCCAGTCTGGCGGCTCGTTGTAGCTCAACGCGTCCTCGGCCGCGACCGCTTTATCGTACAGCTCGGCCGCCGCTTTCAGTTGGCCGCGTGCCTGCGCGATGCGCCCGGCGAGCAGGTGCTCCGCGACTGCAAGAACGCCGCGCGCCGTGCTATTGCCGAGCGGCGCGTCCGCGGGCACTTCACGAACCGTCTCGACGAGCAGCTTGAGTTCGGCTTCGGCCTGCACGGTCTGTTTGCGGCTCGCGTAAGCCATCCCCCGCGCGAAGCGCCAAAAGGCGGTCGTGATCTTCAGAGCGCGGTCCGGCCCGGCCGCGCGCAGAATCTCGTCCCACTTCTGGAAGCGCACGAGCGTGACGTTGGTGTAGGGCATGAACATTTCGAGCATCGGCATCGCTTTAACGTGCGGCGCCACGCTGGCTTCGAGTTCGCGCGCCGCCTTAATGGCGTCCGCGTAGCGCCCGCTCATCGCGCTGGCCGACGCAAGAAAATGTATGTTGTGGTTGTAGTACATCGCCGGGTAGACGCCGCCCTTGCCCGACATCTCAAAGTAGGCGCGGTCGGCAGCGATGGCCGCGACGTTCGTTCGAGCCGCCTCATCGTAATCGCCCGTGCGAATGTAGATGTGCGAGGGCATGTGCACGAGATGACCGGCCGCGGGCGCGAGCCGCCCAAGCACCTTCGCGCTCGGCAACGCGCGCTCCGGGTTGGGCGACGCCTCGACGGCGTGAATGTAGTAGTGGTTCGCGCCGGAGTGTCTGGGGTCGCGCCTGAGCACGCTTTCGAGCACGGCGACGATCTCCGTGGTCCCCTCGGCCGGCTCCCCCGAAGGCGACCAGAGTTTCCACGGGCGAAGGTTCATCATGCTCTCGGCGTAGAGGGTCGCGGCGTCCAGGTCGTCCGGGTAGCGCTTGACCAGATCACTCATGGCCGCCTTGTAATCCGCCGCCAGCTTTTGCGGGTCAGCGCCGGCGGGGTCGTCCGAGTACCTTTTCGCGAGCGCCTCGACGTAAGCGCGCTCGCGCTCCGGGGCTTTGACGGCGAGCACCAGCGCCTGCCGCACGTTCTCGTAGGCCTCTTTGAGCTGCGGCGCGTCGGCCTGCAGGTTATAGTTCGAGCCGAGCGCGAGCGCCACGCCCCAGCGCGCCATCGCAAGCTGCGGGTCCAGCTCCGCGGCCCGCTTGAAAGAGCGTACGGCCTCCTCGTGGTTGAAGGCGTAGACGTAGGCCAGGCCCTGGTCGAAGAACTTCTGCGCCTCCGCGCTCTTCGTGGACACAGGGTGGTGGACCTCGCCGAGTCCGGCCTCAAGCCGCGCCGGCTTCTCTTCGGTCGCCGAGTGCCGGTGCTGGCCGAAAGTTACGGTTGGAGCGAGGAGTAAGATCAGTGACAGTAAAATTCTCATCGAAAATCCTCCAATGCCGGCGCACGGGCCGGAACGGGTTTGACGATTTGTCGCACCTAATAACTAACGCGCAAAATGTCCGGCTCCGATTCTGAAAGTTTTCTGAGAAAGTTATGAAGGCGGAGGCAGGACCACCTACGTCCGCTGGCTATGGCTAGCCAGAAGCTAAGGATGCTGCTCGCGAAAGACCACCTGATGGCGCGTGCCGGGTTGGCGAGGCTTCTCGACGAGAAAAAAGTATTAAATGTGAGCAAGAGAGGCGACTCGAAGCAAGATAACGTTGAAAGCTCTTATTTTTCGCTGCCCACGTTGAGCAACAAACCCTGATAGATTCCGCCATACAGCCTCGTCGCCAACTCACCGTTCAACCTCTTGAGCGCCTGGTACTGCTCCAAGGCCCTCTCTCTTTCGCGCCTCACCAGACTCGTCACCCCCAGATTGTACCGCGCAGATGCATCTCCGGGTTCAAGGCGAATCGCCTCCAGAAATGCCGCACTCGCCTCTTCATACTGCTTCTGCTTGAAGTACAGCACGCCGAGACTGTTGTGCGCTGCTCGGAAATCAGGCTTCAGGCGGATGGCCTGCTTCAGAGCTGTGAGCGCCTCAGAGTTGCTCCCTGCCTCGTAAAGGGCTTGCGCCAGCAGACAATGGGCTTCGGCCCAGTCGGGACTGAGACGAATCGCCTTTTGGTAAGAAGCAATCGCCTCTGCCACTCTTCCTGACTCGAAATAGGCCACACCCAGATTGTTGTGCGCCCAGGCGTAATCTGGCTCTAGCTTGATGGCCTGTTTGAGCTGGGCGATGGCGTCCTCAAGTCGGCCCAGTGTGTAATAAGCGGTTCCCAGATTGTAGTACGCCTCTGCGAGCAACGGGTTCTGTTGAATCGCCTGGAGAAACTGAGTGATGGCTTCGGTGTAACGGCCCGCGCCGACGTAGGCCATGCCCAGATCGTTGTGGGCCTGTGCGTAGTCGGG
>Ga0182000_10000011_pt1 | contig 84388 bp, 99 predicted proteins | sample BulsoiMagMametaG_FD_120484 | JGI IMG/M metagenome (GOLD analysis project Ga0182000, IMG submission 120484) | Bulk soil microbial communities from Mexico - Magueyal (Ma) metaG | ecosystem: Environmental > Terrestrial > Soil > Agricultural land | place: Mexico: Magueyal, Guanajuato | collected...
CAGACCTGAATTTGTTCGATCCGTTTTTCCTAAGATTTTTGCAGGTTTTCGAGATAGTTCAATGATTCCCAAACATCTATCAATACTTGTGTAGATACTAATGGCTTGCGCCCTGGGCTTTATACCGTCGCCCATTTCATGGGCTTCAACATCTTTTCCATCTGTAACCCAGGGCTGACGCCCCGGGCTCTATTCTGTCGCCACTGACTGGGCTCAAATCATATTCTCTTGACCTGAACCCATGACTCACGTCATGGGCTACTGATATTGCGCCCCTCCGGGGCTTAAGCTAATATCGAATCCGCCCCTTTGTCTGAGAATGTGAGTAACCTCGTAGGTCGTCTTTATGGAAAACCATTTTACGCAGATAACCGATCAGCAGGCGCTGGAGCAGTTGTTGGAGCGCTCGCACGAAGCGCCCGTCATTCTTTTCAAACACAGCACGACCTGTCCCATCAGCAGCGCGGCCTATAAACAGATGTCGCAGGTCGAGCGCCCCGTCGCCATCGTCATCGTGCAGAGCGCGCGCGAAGTCTCGAACGAGGTGGAGGCGCGGACAGGGCTCCGTCACGAGTCGCCGCAGACGATAGTTTTGAGGAACGGCCGGGCCGTCTGGTCCGCGTCACATTTCAGAATAAAATCCGAGGCCGTCGAACAGGCCGTGCGCGACAATTCGTAGTCGCACGAAAACTCTGGCAGCCTCCGAAGCGGGCAGAGATATTAATGAGCGATGTGATGGAAAGACGCGGTGCTGCGATTGAGCCGCGCGAAATCGAGCAGGAGGGGGACGCGGGGCTTCGTATAGCCTGGGCGGACGGGCACGAGTGTCATTACAGGGCCTCGGAGCTGCGCCGCGCCTGTCCCTGTGCGCAGTGCGTCAACGAATGGACGGGCGAGCGGGTCTTAAAGCCGGAGGCCATCTCGGACCAGCTCTCGATTGAAGACCTCTCGATAGTCGGCCGCTACGCGCTCAATTTCCGCTGGAGCGACCGGCACGAAACGGGAATTTACAGTTTTCGATATTTGCGCGAGTTGTGCGAGGAACAGCAGAATCCGGAAGCCTGAATCCAGGAGTCGGAATAGAAGGCCACGACCCGCTTCTGTCTTTATTCTGGATTCTTAATTCCGTATTCTGAATCCTGCTTTCGATGAAAACGATTCTGGTCATCGAGGATGATGAAGTGGCGCGCGAGTTGATGCGCATGGCGTTGGAGCGTCTCGGCTACAAGGTCATCGAAGCGGAAGATGGCGTGCAGGGGTATGAAGCAGCCGTCCAGGTCCGGCCCGATCTGATTGTGACAGACATCAAGATGCCCGCGGCCGATGGCGTGCACCTCGTCCGCCGCGTGCGCGATACGGCAGAGATTGCCGAGACCCCGATTCTCGTGACGACAGGTTTTGGCAGCGGCAGTGCGACCTTTGCGCTGGCGCAGGGAGCGACAGCCTACGAGCCGAAGCCGATCAATCCGCAGAACTTGCTGGCGACCGTGAAAAGATTATTAGAGAAGGATGATTGATGAACGCGACGGAGTTAATCGGATGGTGCAGCTCTTTTATCCTGGTGCTGACCATCGGCAAGCAGGTTTACAAGCAGTGGCAAGAGGGGACGAGCGAGGGGGTCTCGAAATGGCTTTTCATAGGTCAGATGAGTGCCTCCCTGGGGTTTACGATCTATAGCTGGCTCGTCAGCAACTGGGTCTTTGTGGTTACAAACGCGGTGATGCTCGTCAACGGCCTGGTGGGGCTTTTCATAGTGCTTCACCACAGGCGACGCGAGTCCGCCAACATCAAAGGGAAGGCTTGAAACAGAGGACATGAACGAAAGAGATTTTTTCGACGAGAAGCAGGAAACGAAGCGCGCCAGTTTCAGTTGCCCGTACTGCCGCGAGCGCGCGGACTATGATGTGCGCTGGCTCAGGAGAACGAGGAAGAGCGCTGTCCCACGCGGCGCGAACGAGCAGGACCGCGCACGCTTTGCCAAATCACGCGACTACATGGTGCGAATTGACGACATGCTCGCCTGCAAAAATATGCGTTGCCGTAAACGCTTCGAGATTCCCAATTCGCAGTCAGTGGTCTTCATTTGAAGTTTGTGTGCAGGTCATAGCTATTGATAATTGAAAGGAGAAGATGATGGAAGAGTTAATCAAAAGAGTTACGGAGAAAACGGGTATTTCAGAGGACAAGGCGAAGTCGGCGATTGAAACGGTCGTCGGGTTTTTGAAAGAGCGGCTGCCGGGTCCAATCGCGGGCCACGTTGATAGCGCCATCAACGCCGGGGGCGCGACGGCCTTCGACAAGGCGAGCGACCTCATCGGCGGCCTCGGAGGCATGTTCGGAAACAAATAAAGATTCGTAAATCGTAAATCGTGAATCGTAAATCGTGAATCGTAAATCGTGAATCGTGAATCGTAAGTAGAGGGAATTTCTATTTACGATTCACGATTTACGATTTACGGCTATTGTGGTTGCCCACAGTGCGTTGGTGCGTGAAGGCGCACTGTGGCGGCGCGGATTGCCTGCCAGGCCGGTGTTGGCGCGCGCGTAGGCGCGTGGCCTTAGTTTGTCGAGAATCAGCCTCAGCGATAAGACATTCGCTGAGGTTTTTTTTAGCAGACAATGGCCGCTTGACAGACAGGAGGTTTAAGCCATGCGCTGGATGACACGATTAGTGGTGTTTCTTCTCTTCATTACCGCCGGGGAATCAACCCTTTATATTGTGGCTCAAAAGAAAGAGGCTTCCACTCAATCCGAAGAGAAGGCTGCCGAGACATCAGACCCGCAGCTGGTTCTCGACGAGCCTCTTGAAACAGCGCCGGACGAGGCTTCGCAGTCCATCAAATTCGGGCCTGTCGCGCCCCTGGAGTTCTACGCCAACAGGGAAAAGATAATCCTTCGTGAAAATCCGGACCCGGGCTCGCGCGTCGTGGCGAAGCTGACGGCGGGCGGATATGAGCGGGCCGAGATTATAGAAGCGACGAAAGATTTCCTGCGCGTCCGGTTCGTAATCAATGACGACTCCGCTAACGACGAGACAAAAAGAGAGAAGAGCTTGGAGGGTTGGGTCAGTTGGGGCGAGGTCCAGCCGTACATGAGCGCCATTGTCCTGGACGCGGAGACAGGTGAGGTCATCTCGCGCATTCCGCTTAGGGAGGGTTTAACGTCAATTGCCTTCTCGCAGGACAATTCACGAGCGATCTTTTTTAGCGGCGAGGGCGGCACTGCACAGACCGCCTACGAAGTTCAGACGAGCGATTACACATTGACCCGGAGCCTGATCTCATCTGGCGAGGAGTATTTAGGGAATATTTTTTATGGACCCGAAAGCGGCTCACTCTACACAACTCTTCACAGGGCGGGTCAATCTCACGGCGGGACCGACAGTAAAATGAGTTTGTTGCGCATCGGGGACGAGGGTGCGCCGAACGAGATCGCGCCTGTAAGGTTTGAAAAGGGCGACATCTTTGTCGTCTCGCCGGACGGAAGCGCCGCATTCATTCTTCGCAGGGAAACAGAGGATGCTTCTGAAATTACAGTTCACAAATTCGAACTCACGACCCAGCAGATACTCAGCAGCTTTACCCTTAATGACACCCCTTTGGATCAAGGCTTATATAATTTTGCCATGAGCCGCGACGGGTCGGAGTTCTATCTCCGGCAGTCGGAGAATATGGAGGTTATAACCGTGATCGACACGCGCACGGGCCGGCCGTTGCGTGTCATTCCGTATCTCTTCGCCGGGGATGGTTGGTCAGTTTTTTCGCAAGATGATTTGGTCGGCGACTCGCTGCACGTTCGTATTTGGGAGCAGAGCGATGACGAGATGCACGCCAACTCGGAAAATTTCTGGGTCAGCGGCAGCGGGCGGGTCCCAGCCGAAGGCGGCATCGCTTACGTGACCGAAGGCGATGGAAGACGTTTTGCCGTTAACGAGGCGGGAACGCACCTGTTCAAGCTGAATGACAAGAATCAGATTGAGGAAAAGCTGTGGATTGAGCGCCTGGACCTGATAAAGGGGAGCGAGGAAGAGACTGGGCTGACGGTCTTCGGCCTGAAGGCCAGCCCGGACGGGAAACGAATCATCCTGTTCCTTGGAATAGAGCATGGGTGCTGATGACGGCCGAGGAGGCCAAAGAGCGGGATTGCGGTCGAGTCCCTGAACAGTATTCCGTATTGAGCAACCATCTGCGGTGCGGTACAATCTCAAGCGCACAGCTTACCTCCAGTAAGCAGTTTGTAGCGCTTCGTAGTATCAGCACAAATGAAATCCAGTTCCCCCAAACGCTTCGTCGTACTTGCCGCAGCCGTTTTCTTCCTCCTGCCTGCAGCGCCCGCTCGCGCGCTGGACCGCGTCGAGCAATGGACGAGCGTCCAGTCCAAAAATTTCCTGCTCGTAGGCAATGCCGGCGAGCGGGAGATACGCAAAGTGGCCGCGCGGCTCGAACAATTTCGTGAAGCCTTCATGCACCTCCTCCCGGTGGAGCATTTCGACTCAACAGTCCCGATGACCGTGATGGTCTTCAGGACGGATGATGCCTACAGGCCGTTTGAACCGCTTTACCAGGGGCGACCGGCCGGGGTCGCGGGCTTCTTCCTGTCGAGCCAGGAAGTGGACTACATCACGCTCTCCGTTGACTCCAAGCACGTCCGCAGCCCTTACGCGCTCGCCTTCCACGAATACGTTCACCTGCTGGTCAGAAACAGCTTCCGCAATGCCCCGGTCTGGTTTAATGAAGGGCTGGCCGAATACTACAGCACCTTTGAGATTGCGGACGGCAAGCGCGTCACGCTCGGCAAGCCCATCCAGAGCCGTGTGCGTATCCTGCGTCAACGAGAGCTTCTGCCGCTCGCAACGCTGTTCAAAGTGGACGGCGCATCCGAGCACTATAACGAGCAGGCAAAGCGCGAAATCTTCTACGCGGAATCGTGGGCGCTTGTCCATTACCTGTTAAGCGGGCCGCGCCGCGTTCAGCTCTCAAATTACCTGGACCTTCTGGGTAAAGGCTCGTCAATCGAGGACGCTTTCCGGCAGGCGTTTCAGACGAGCTTCGCGGAGATGGAGAACGAGCTGCGGCAATACATCCGGCTCAACAGGTACGGGCAGCAGACGATAACTTTCGACAAGCGCCTGGAGTTCGATGAGCTGATGCGCAGCTCTCAGTTAACCGAAGCCGAAGCTCAATTTTATCTGGGCGATCTGCTCCTGCACACGAATCGGCTTGAAGAGGCGGACCGCTATCTTCAAAAAGCAGTCGAACTCGATTCAAAACTCGCGGCAGCACACGCGTCATTGGGGATGCTGCGGATGCGGCAGAATCTGTTTGAGGAAGCGAAGCGCCATCTCAAGCTCGCCAGTGAAGCGGAGTCAAGCAACTATCTGGTGCATTACTATTATGCTTATGTGCTCAGCCGCGAGGGCGCAGGGTCGGACAATTCTGTTGACGGCTATTACAACAACGAGAAGGTCACCACGATGCGCGCCGAGTTGAAGAGGACAATCGAGCTTGCGCCGCGATTCGCGGAGGCTTATCGCCTTCTCGCTTTCATAAATCTGGTCAGAGAGGAGCAACTGGAAGAGTCAATCAAGCTCCTGCAAAAAGCGCTTGAGCTTTCGCCCAGAAGACAGGAGTTTGCGCTGCTCCTCGCGCAGGTCCACACCCGGCGAGAAGAGTTCAATGCGGCGCGCGAGATTCTAAAGGCGCTCATCCAAAACAGCATTGATCCGCAGATTCATAAGCAGGCCGAGACTCTACTCAACAGCGTCGCGGCCAGAGAAGAGTACTTGGCGCGCGTTAAGGCCCTGAATGCCGAAGCCGCCAAAGAAGAGTCGCCGCCTCCGGGCGGCATCCAGCCGTGTGACGCGCCGCAGCCCGGTCCGCTGCTTAAAAAGCTGCGCTTCGAAGGCGAGCAGGTTTGCGGGCTTCTTATTCAAGTTGATTGCGACGAGAAGGGCGTGATGCTTTTCGTTGAAGTCGGCGGACGCACCTTAAAGCTCCATAGTGATAGACTCAATCGCATTAGATTCGTCACCTATACGGCGGACGTCAAAGGGCACGTCAACTGCGGGTTGCAGTTGCCGGCCAACCCTGTGCTTGTCACTTACAGGCCCGCGAAGAAGGGGGCCGGAGCGCAGGTTGATGGTGAAGTCATCGCCGTCGAGTTCGTTCCCAAAGATTGGAACACCAATCACTGAGAGCGAGTCGAAAAGCTCAAGAGTAATCTTTCCACCAAAAGTAAAATAAAGTATATTCGGACGTGACTTCCGGATACTGACTTCCTCGCGTTCCATGCTTTTCGGTGGCGGCGCCATCCTTTCAGTTCATCCTCGCGAAAGCTGCGGCTTGAAAAGGCTCTTGAGTACCCCGGGAACGGCGTGGTTTAAGCTCATTTCACGCCCTCACGATCAGAGAAAGTTTAGGAGAACTTGACTATGGCCTCAGAGAAAACTCTTTTGCGCGCGCTCGATTTAATAACCATCGCCCCCCAGTCGGAAATTGAATCTCTCCAGGAGGGCGGGACAGAGCATGCCGAAAATTTGCGCCGCATCGTGTACTCAAAGAATATCGTCGCGTGCGGCATCAGCGAAAAGGTCTCTAAAGGGAAGGCCACTGGAAAGCTCGCCCTGACTTTTTACGTCAGAAAGAAGGTCTCACTAAAACAATTGCGCGCGGACGAAGCTATCCCCCCGACAATCCCCGAATCCATGAGCGGCCCGAAGGCGATTCCGACAGACGTCAAAGTCATCGGCCGCATCCGCCTGGAACTTAATGCGATTCGAAAACCCTTGCAGCCTGGAAACAGCATCGGCCATATTAAGGTGACGGCGGGCACGCTCGGAACCTGGGTCATGAAAGACGGCAAGATCATGATTCTGAGCAACAGCCATGTTCTTGCAGAAAGCGGTAAGGCCAAGCGTGGCGACGACATCCTTTACCCTGGAAAACTCGATGGCGGTAAGAAGCCAAAAGACCTGGTCGCCAGGCTGACGGACTTCGTGCCGTTCCAGACGGGAGGAGATTTCGTCAACAAGGTGGATTGCGCGGTCGCGACGCCCCTGGAAGAGCGCCTGGACGAGATCAAGAGAGAGATCAAGGGCCTGGGCCTTCCGCGTGGAACGATCAAGGCGAAGCGCGGGATGAAGGTCACAAAAGTTGGCCGCACGACGGGCAAGACGACTGGCCGCGTGTTGGACGTGAACTTCCGCACAATTGTCAATTACCCTGGTATCGGGAAAGTGGGATTCATAGATCAGGTCCTCTGCACGCGCTATACGGAGGGCGGCGATTCGGGCTCGCTCGTCCTGGACAAGGAATCGGGCAAGGCCGTCGGCCTGCATTTCTCCGGGTCTCCGCCAGAGGGCGGCGGGCGCGGCAGCAGCGTCTTCAATCCGATTGAAGCCGTGCTCGAAGCCCTGGGCGTCAAGCTGGTTACGAAATGAATATGGAAGGTTGAAAGGCAGACCTGAATGGCTAGTGAACGAGAGGCGAATCTGGCGCGCGAGCAGCACTCGCGTTTCCTAACTGACCTCGGGGCACACTCAATCGCCGTGGACGAGATTCGGCGCAAAGGCGAGAAAGCTTTCGCCGTGATAGCCTTCTTCGACAAGAACCCTCCGAAGGGGGTTCCTCAGGCGCTCGAAATCAGAGTCGGGAAGAGGACGATTGAGGTCCCCCTCGTCGCCGAAATCATGAAGATGCCGACTCCGGAATAAGCTCATCCCAAAATCGAAAAGCTTGGGCCAGTCGTCCACTCATTTAAAAATCAATACGCTAGAAACAATACGTGGCTGAACGATAATGTATGCAATAAAGCCACCACGGGCGGACCTGTTTATCACCGAGCGATAGCCCCTCTCCTAAAAAAATCTGATCAAATCCCGCCTTCCGCGCGTCTAAATAAGGTGTCAACGCTCGTCTCGGAAGCTTTTTTCGGAATTTAAGATTATGGCCTCCCGTTTGCAAGAAAGGCGGCGCGCGGGCGTTCAGTGAACAAAAATTGAACTCCTGGAGAGGAAATTCGTTAAAGAGATACGAACCCAGCAATCATAGAGGCAGAAAGTAAAGGTCATCATGACTAAGAAAACCCCGATCAAAATTATCAAGCGCGAGGAGCGAAATCGTCAGGAAAAAGCGGGCGAACAGCCCAAACCGGCAAGGAAAACGGCTCAGGACGCGGCACGCGACATGGTCAGCACCGTCACCAACTGGGTAAACGAGTTCCAGCAGAAGCGCCGAACCGAGACTTCGCGCGCCATTCAGACGCTTTTCCCGGAGCCGCCGCAGCCGAACGAGGTCTAATCGCTTCGACAACAAACGGAGCGCGATTACTGCACCATTTCCAGAGCGGCGCAAACCATTACGAGCAGGGGCGGGCACAAAACGGAAAGGGCGATCCTTCGAAGGGTCGCCCTTTCCGTCTCCAGAGCTTTTGTTACTGCGACCGGGCTCGGTCAGAACATTGACACGAGCGCGCGGGCCGTCATAGCATCGCGGCATCTCAAATCGAGAAGAGATGAAATGCCGTGAAGAAGAGCGGACACAAGCGCGGGAAGAAGGCAACACAGCGGCCCGTCTTTGAGGGAATACGAAAGCCGATCGCGCCACCGGGCCACCCGCTCAGCAATGCCAAGCCTGATGAACGCGCGCGCCCTGCCATGCGCAAAGCAAAGCACAAGCGCCGCCCGGAGGGCGAAGAAGAGTAGCCAGCCTGATTTAAGGACGAGCCGGATAAAAAGAGGGGTGATCGGACCGACACCGCCTATGAGTTTGCCAGTGGACAAAACCGCCCGAGCCTTCATCGCCAAAGCCAGGGATCTTCTCAGCGAAGAATATTTACCGAAGATCGAGCGCTGCCTTGAAAGGTTGAGCGACGAAGAGGTCTGGTGGCGCGCCAACCACGAGTCGAACAGTATCGGCAATCTCTTGCTGCACCTGGCTGGTAACGCGCGGCAATGGATTGTCTGCGGCGTGGGCGGCGTCGCAGTGGACGAGCGCGTGCGTCAGCAGGAGTTTGACCGGCGTTCTGGGATGACAGGCCGAGAGGTGCTCGAACTGCTCCGAGAAACGGTCGCGGAAGTTGATGACGTGCTCGCCCGGTTTGAGCAGTCGCGAATCCTTGAGGGACGCCGGATTCAGGGCTACGACGTGACCGTCCTTGAAGCAGTCTTTCACGTCGTCGAGCATTTCTCCATGCACACGGGCCAGATCATTCTCCTGACCAAGATGCTCAAGGGCGTGGATCTGAAATTCTACGACTTTTCGGGCGGCGCGCCTGCGTCCGTGTGGAAGCCTGCGGCGGAAGACAAGCTATAGCCAATCGCCTGAAAGAAGAGGTCGCTTCAGGGGCGGCCATTTCGTGATTTAACGCCCGCCGTCGCCCGGTAAATAAAACCCTCCCTGTTGTCACTTTGGACTTTTCATTCCCGCCGGTTCGTGCTTAATATAGGCGCGGACTTAAATAATTCGTTGTGGTCGGCACGCCCGGCTGTGAGGCTAATAGAGAGTCTCTGACTCTGCGCCTCCGGCCGTTTCCGGCTGCTGCAAGAGAACGTTCCCGTAGGAGGTTAATCTTAATGACTTATGTTGTCGCGGAGCCTTGCGTGAAGTGCCGTTATACGGACTGCGCGCTGGTTTGTCCAGTGGAAGCTTTCCACCTTGATGACGATATGCTGGTGATTAATCCTGAGACCTGCATTGATTGTGACGCGTGCGTCCCTGAATGTCCCGTTGAAGCCATTTTCCCGGAAGATAAAGTTCCGGAGGAGTGGGCCCACTTCACGCAGATGAACGCGGATAGGGCCTTGAGCGGGCTTCCGACCATCAGCGACAAGCTGGACCCGCTTTGTTAAGGTGATCTGCCTTCATTAACGCGATCGTTGGCCTGTCTCTTCGAGCCCTAACATTAAAGGCCGCTCTCCATCTTCTGGAAAGCGGCCTTAACTTTGACCTCCGACCGTCTGCCCGTGCCTCACCACTCATAAACACGCCCGGCTTCCATAACCTCCAGTTTCGGGATGCCGAGCGCATGAAGCTCATCCATAACTTTTTCCCTGTAAGAAGGCTTAAGGTGAACTGTCAGAATGTCTATGCCTTGATGGTCGAGCTTGCGTAACTCATGGCGCAAAGATTCCGGCGTAAAGTGGCGCGAGTCCTCCGCGAGTTTCGCCATCGAGTTCGGGAACGAAGCCTCGATCAAAAGGGCGTCAATCCTCCGCGTCTCATTAACGAGCTTCCAGAAGTCCTCCGTCTCGGCCGTGTCGGAGCTGAAGGCGATGGTGGCTTTGCCGTCCGAGACTATCATTCCGACCGTCGGGACGATGTGGTTGACGTTAACGGCCGTCACCGTGAGGTGCGCGACCTTGAACTCCTCGTCCGTCTTGAAAGGCACATACTCCATGACCGGCCCACGCTCGTTGCGTAGCTCCGAGAAGCGCGGGTAGACGGTCCAGTTGAAAATGTCGCGTTCGAGCGCGGCGATCACCTCTTCGGTGGCGTGAATGCGAATCGGTCTTTCGAGAAAGCCGAAGAGGTCGTCAATGTAAATCGGCAGACTCGCGATGTGATCCATGTGCGGGTGCGTGATGATGATGTCGCGCACCGTATTGTGCTGCGAATTCGTGAGGGCGATGGCGATGCTGCCCGCGTCAATCGCCACCTTATCGTCAATCACATAACAGGTGAGCCGCTGCTCCTGTGTGGCGCGGCCCTCTTCATCGAACGTGCTTGGTAAGAGTTGAATCTTCACGGGGGTCGGTCGAGTAATCGGCTTTGATACAGTCCAAAAACGGCCTCAGTATAAGCTATTCGGGCGAAAGCGTGCGAGTGTAATTTGCGTCGGCGCTTCCGATTTCAGAAATGGCCTAGTCGCCTGCGCAATTCAAAAAGGTGACGGACGTAGGCCAGTTCGCGCTCTGTGGCCTCGCGCGGGTCTGACAAAAGCCCGCGCCTGACCCGGCTCCGATGAAAAGCAAGTTCGCTTGCCGTCTGATTAAATCTCATGCGCGTGCGCCAGATGCGGAAGCCTCCCCACCGTAGCGCGCTATAAGATGCGCTGACACGTCCTCGGATATCGCACAGCCTGTGATATTCATCGAGCGAGAAGAGCCCGCGCTCGCAGTCATGCCAGAGGTGTTCGCGCAGGATGCGTCCCTCGCGCTTGAGCGCAAACGAGATCGAGATGATTGCTCCGACGAAGATCGGCAGCATGACCAGAGCGTAAACAATGAAGAAGGCGGCGTTGCCGGAGAGCGCAGAGCTATTCCAGATGAAATGCAGGAGCATCGCCAGGAGCAGCCCCGCCAGCGGCATGACGCTCTTGACGACTTTGTTATGGGTCTGTTGCGCCAGGCCCAACCCGATGCCTGTCATGCTCGTGAAAAGCGGGTGGGCGAAGGGCGAGACTGCGCCGCGCAGGATGAACCGGCTGGTCAATTGGCCCCCGCCGATCATCGCGGCCTCGCCGTAGAATTTGAAGTTCTCTGTCATGGCGAAACCGAGTCCGACCATCCCCGCATAGACGATGCCGTCAATGATGCCGTCGAACTCGTCCTTCTTCCACCAGAAAAGTATGAACAGCACAGCACCTTTGGAGAACTCTTCGGTGATCGGCGCGGAGATGACCAGGGCGTAATATGGATAGTAGTTCTCCGAAACGGGGTCATAAGTCAGCGGGAGAGAATTGGCCACATATGAGTTGATGACGATAGCGATGAAGGCCGCGAAGGTCGCTCCCCAGAAAAAGGCCATCCCCAGCATCCACAGCGGCTCGGATTCGTAGCGGTCAATCCACAGGATCAGCAGGACGTAGATCGGAACGGGCAGCGTCCCGAAAAGAATGCCGATTAAGAGAGCGGACGTCCCCGTAGAATAGCCTATGGCGTAAAGCGTGAGAGAACCTGCCAGGAGTGCGAAAAAGATGCCGATCACTGCCAGCATCCATTTAATGGCCCGGCTGTTTGCGGTCGGCCTGATGCCGTACCCTTGCGGGGGAAACGGGGCACCGTAGTTTCTCATACGTCGCGCAAGTCGAAATCAATTACAGAGTCGCGCCGGACGCTCTCTTTCGCCCTTCGACCATGCAAGCGCCACCCTTTCAACTCAAATTACTTTGAAGATAATGAGCAGGGCAACGATCAGAGCCAGCAGAAGAATCGCGCTGACGCCCAGAAGTAGCGGAACCTTGTCGCCCTTTTTGGCGACAGCCGGCGGGGGCGCGGGCGGCTTGGCTACAGGGTTATTGTAGCCGGTTACCGGAGGTGCCACGCGAGACTGGGCGGAGTTAACAGGGGGCGCCGCGGCGGGCGCGGTCTGCTGCTTCTTCTTCGCTTGCGGCAGCATGGCTTTGTACTTCTCCGGGTCATCGCGGATAGTCGCCAGCATATCGCTGCTGAAAGAGTGGGCCCGGTTGGATCTCTCTTCCGGCTCCATCGGCTCGGCGCAATTCGGACAAAAAGCCTTCTCGGCTGGAACGGATGCCCCACAATGCTGGCATTTGATCAGTTCAGTCACGCTCAAAAGCTCCTTTGTTAGCTGGTTGAAAAGGCGACAATGAATTTCGGGTGCCTGCTTGCCACGTTTCGGCTTCTGACTTAACCGCAGAGGAAGAAAAGAAGATGTAGCAAATCTCCAATGTTTCCTCTGAGTCTCCCGCCTGCGGTGGCCGAGTTACGTCAGACGCTCTAAGTATAGCCACATTGGCTCTCTGACTTCTAGCCCAGCCGGGTGCGAGGCCGCAAGGCTACGCTACCGGGCGCAGGTTTGTGCCCGCCCGCCATCAATCGAGTAGGTTGCGCCCGTAATCCACGAGGCGCGTTCCGAAGCCAGATAGAGAATTAACTCCGCCACCTCGCTCGCCTGGCCGACGCGCCCAATCGGATGCGTCCCCTTGGAGTGTTCGAGAAATGCTTTGTAATCTTTTTCGTTCATGCCGCCGCGCTTATGTATCTCTGTGACGACCACGCCCGGGTTGACCGCATTGACTCTGACGCCGCGCGAGGCGAGTTCAAGCGCGGCGCAGCGCGTCAGCTGATCCAGCCCGGCCTTTGAGACGCAGTAGGCCAGCACGCCCGGGAAAGCCCTGAGCCCTGTGACGCTTGAGACGTTGACGATATTACCCCGCCTTTCCACCAGCGAAGGGGCGGCCTGCTGCATCAAGTTAAAAACGGCGCGCAGGTTGATGTTCATCATCGCATCCCAGACGGCGAGCGGGGTGTTCTCGATTGTGCCTGATGCGATGTGTCCGGCGGCGTTGACGAGTACGTCAACGCCTCCAAAATTATCGAGCGTCTGTGCGACGATGCGGCGGGCAATCGGCTGAACTGTTACATCCGCACGGATGCTCAGCGCCTCGCCCCCCTTGCTCTGAACCTCATTAGCCACTTTCTGAAGCGACTGTTTGTTCCGCCCGACAAGAGCCAGGTGAGCGCCCGCTTCGGCAAAGCGCAAAGCAACGGCGCGCCCGATTCCGGAGGTCGCGCCCGTCACTATCGCGACCTTTCCTGCTAACTCCTTCTCCATCCAGACTCCTTATTTCGCGCGAGACGAAGAGTGATGTAACGAAGGCCAGAGCGTAGCACAGGCAGAGGCGCTGCGTCTCCCAAAGTTTTCGGCTCACAAGCTGCTTATCATCAAGGATTGACAGAGGGGGCGAAAAATCAGACTATGATGGTCCATCTCGTGTTGTGCCCGATCGCCGCGTCCCGGAGAAAATTGTTTTGCGTAGTGATTCATTCGATCAAGCTTTCGCTAGAAGAGCGCGCATGCGTCGGATGCACACTGTTGCGCCAAATAGCCGCCCGGCGCGCTCGCGTATGCCCTCAACCTCCGGCTACGTGCTCGTGGCGGGAGCCGCTGTGGCCGCGCTCTTCTTCACTCTCTGGTGGATGCTTCACAGCAACGGGGACGAAGCGCCCTGGATTCCCGCTGGGCTCGCGGCGAGCGTCGTCATGCTGATAGCTATTGCGGCGCGCGAAGTCGTGATGCGTCGCGCCTGGACGCGCTACATTCTGGAACATGATAGGCGCGAACAGTCAAAGGCGCAGGTGAACAAGCGCCGGGATAGCGTGGCCCATAAAAACGGCAGGTCCATAGAATCCTTTTCGGCCGCGTTGCGCGCCCTACAGCGTCAGTGCGCCGAGGCTGATTTGCCGGGCGCACTGCCCGAAGCGCACCTTGAAGCCTATCTTTCGTGCCAGGATTATCTGGACGGCGCGGATGACAAGCTGCGTTCAGCACAGATGGCGAGCGAAACGCGCGTGACCTTGCGCGCGGGCCAGGAGCGCGTCCGGGGCCTCGCCCGTCACCACATGCTAAACTGGGCGCGAGGCGCTTCGCGCAGCCTGACGCACGAAGCGCAACAACGCGTCCGCATGTCGGACAAGATAGAAACGGCGCAACGCGCTCTTGACGTGATCGGTTCGGCCCTCAAGCTATATCCGGAAGAGGCTGAACTGCAGGAATCCGGGGACGCGGTGCGCGAGTTCATCGCTTCGGTCAGGGTTTCGCATTGGGTGGAGCTGGCCGAGCGCTCAGCGTTTAAGGGTCAGTACGCGCGGGCGATTGACCGTTACCGTGACGCGCTTTTTTACCTGACGCGCGCCAGCATGAAGGAAGAGGCGCGCGCCGTAACCGCGGAGCGCATCGGGCGCGAGATTGAACTGTTGCGCGCGCGCCTGAAAACGCGCAAAATAACGATGGACTCCCGACCAGGAAAGCAACAATAAGACTAATAAGAGGAAAATGTGGGGAATGATCTCGCAACGTTGCCCCAAATGTAAAAGCTCACGTCTTCGGCGGGGCTACAAAGCGACACCGCTGGTGCTGCGTATGTTTGGCATCTATAACCTTTTGTGCGATGATTGTAACCTGCTTTTCAGGGGGTTCGCGGTCCCAGGCACTGTGCCCAAACATGGCAGCAGGAAAAAGCGGCGGCAGATGCCGGAGACGCCGAAAGAGAGTAAAAGACAGGGCGTTTGATCTACGCGACCGTTTGAAATAACGCGCGAGTTGTCGGAGGCAGCCTTTCAGGGGCTTGACCGCATCTCGGATTTTCGCGCCTTCACCAGCGATGATTTCTATTTCTGAGGATACGATCATGAAAGCAAGAACACTTATCCTGTTAGTCGCCTTTTGCCTCGGTACATCTCTAGTGCTGAATGCACAGGAGCCGCAAGGACAAACAATGGGCGCCTCGCAAGGGGCGGCGGTCATGCCGACCTCCTCTTCGATGGATAACCAGGGCATCAAAAGATATATCTTAGGTCCGGGCGACACCCTGGACATTAGAATCTTCGGCCAGCCGGATTTGAACTGGACTGGAGAGGTTGAGGCCGACGGGAATTTGACCTCGCTTCCTTTTATCGAAACGCCGATTCGGGCTCAGTGCCGCACAGACAAGGAAGTTCAGAAGGATGTCATCGCCGCCTACTCGAAATTCCTCAAGAATCCGCAGGTGAGTGTCCGCGTCACAGGTCGAAATAGCCGCACCCCGGCGACGATCTTCGGCGCAGTCCCAGCGCCGACGCGCATTCAAATGTTTCGCCGTCTGCGACTCAACGAAGCAATTACGCTTTCGGGCGGCTATACGGAGCGCGCTAACGGGGACATACAGGTCATGCACATGGAGCGCGTGATGTGCCCAGAGCCGGGCGAAGAGGATGAGCCGCTGATCACTGCTGACGGCAGCCCCAGCGTAACCGCCATTAAAATTTATAAAATCTCCGATCTGCTGGCGGGGAAACCTGAGTCGAATCCGGTCATTCGGCCGGGTGATCTTGTCACAGTGATGGAATCAAAGCCGGTTTACATCACCGGCAGCGTTTACGCTCCGCAGGCGATTCTTCTGCGCGAGGGCCTAACGCTCAGCAAGGCTCTGGCGATGGTCGGAGGACCCAACAGTGAAGCCAGAGCAAGTGATGTGCGTATCTACAGATCGAAACTGGGCTCGGCCGATTGGGAGACGATCAAGGCAGACTACGGCGCTATCAGGAAGAAGAAGCAGGAAGACATCGTGCTCCAGCCTTATGACATTATCGAAGTTCCGAAAACCAAGGACTGGTCGCCCGGCGGCATCCTCAAGCTGCTCTCGGGAGTCGCCAGGGGCGGCGTCGGTAGCGTAATTAGCGCTCCAATAACGAGAATGGTCTATTACTGATCGAAAGGGATTGGGTGGTGAAAAGAGGTTGGCCGTCTCGGCCAACCTCTTCTTATTTCAGATGCGGGCGTTCAAGATGCCTGCGCCTTAGTCGTCCCGCCTTCCCCTGTGCTAAATTATGGGTTGATTATCATGCGGAATAATTATGGAGAAGAAGGATGAGTCAAAGAGTAACAAGAAGTGATCTCAAGCATAGGAAGAGAACCCGACGTTTAATCAGATTCGGGTGGATCGGAGGGACGGCGCTCCTCGTCATCTTCCTCCTCTACTACGAGAAGTCCGATTGGCTTTATGTGCTCGCAACGCTTGGCATAACTGTGCTTCTGGTCATCGTCGCGCTGGCTGATTTGGGCGGCGGGCGCAAAGGCGTTGATGAAGCTTCGCTGGGTGATGATAGTGCGGCTTTGGGCAGCGGGATCCCGCCGACAATGCCCGCTGTCGCCTCCGCCCCTTCAGACTTTCGCGGGTCAAAGACGCGGCGTAAGTAGGGCAAAAATGGGTGACAGGGGCGGCCAGGTCTTGTGCCGCCCCTCGACCGCCCTCTCTGTTCAGTAATCAAATCCCCTCAAACCCTGGCTCCCGCCCGCTAATCGCTATGCCTGGGCAGGAACTGCAATCTCGCATAGAAAAGTTAATCGGCAAGAGCGTCGAATCGTATCGCCGCATCGAAGGTGGCTATACTCCGGCGTTGCGCCTGGTGTGCAAAACAATCGAGGGCAGCTTCTTCGTCAAGGTCGGAGCGACGCCTTCGTCGAGCGTCGCTCTTAACCGTGAGATTGACGTTTACAATCGTTTGAGGGGCGACTTTATGCCGAAGCTCGTCGCTTCTGAGAACGATGAATCAGAGCCTATCCTCATCATCGAAGACCTCTCCGCTCAATACTGGCCGCCGCCCTGGGATGAACGTCTGATTGACCTGACTTTGGCCCAGATCAATGAGCTGCACAATACGCCGGCAGCACTGGAAACCTATGCGGAAGTTCAGCACCCGCGGGAGGCGAACTGGCAGATGGTCGCCGCGGACCCGGAGCCGTTCCTGGGGCTCGGAATGGCGGACGCTGAATGGCTTGAGGCGGCACTCCCCAGCCTGTTACGTTACGAAGAGAGCTGCCCCACCGTAGGGGACAGCCTGACGCATTGGGATTTACGGAGCGATAATATCTGTCTTACGGCAAAGCGAGCTATCTTCGTGGATTGGAACGGGGCATGTCTTTCAAACCCCAAACTTGATCTGGGCTTTTGGCTGCCCAGTCTGGCTTATGAGGGAGGGCCCGAGCCTGAAAAGATTTTGCCTGACGCGCCTGAGGTCGCTGCCTGGGTTTCCGGCTTTTTCGCCGCACGCGCCGGATTGCCGAAAATAAGTGATGCCCCGCGAGTCCGTGTGGTTCAGCGCCAGCAGTTGGAAACTGCATTGCCCTGGGCTGCGCGGGCGTTAGACTTGCCCCCTCCGACCGAAGGACTGGCACGATAAAAAGGGCTGTGCCGGAATCTTTCAGTTTTGATACTGAAACCTACTCACTTGAGGGAAAGGGAGGCGTGCTCGCCCGTGACCCCTTTCACCTCTTGTTTGATCTCTTCGACATCCTCGGCCACTTCGTCTAGTTTACCGCTGGTGCGTTCCACCTCTTCCCGGACTTCTTCGACATCCTCGGCAACATCTTCCACGGCCTCGCTGACTTTCTTGACGTCTTTCGCTTCCTCTTCCACAGTCTCTTCGATAGCCTGAAGAACCTCCTGCGGCTCGGGCGAGACTTTGAGCGCTTTGACCTCCGGGTCCGGCTTGAAGTTGAAACGGCTGCCCACGTTGTCCAGCTGCTCGGTAATTTGATCGAGCATCTCCAGAACTTTCGTAGCTTTCTGCTCTGCCAGTAGATTTACTTGCAGATCAAGCTCGGCCCGTTTTTCGCTCGCGCTCGCGAGCCGGTTCTGCGAAATCAGAACGAAAGTCGAAAGAAAAATCGCTTCCAGCGAAACGATCATCGTCAACAGTTGAAACGGGAATGGGTCGAACTCGCTGACGTGCGGGATGCTTATCAAGCCGATGTTAAGTAGAACCCAAAGCCCAAACCAGATGGCGTGAATGAAGACGAAAGCCATCGAGCCCGTGAAATCCGTGATGGCATCAGCGAAGCGGCCCCCGAGTGTGCGCGCTTCAGTAATCTTGCGCTGCATCTCTATTACGGCCGCAGTGTTCTTCTTGACGATCCCGTTTTGTGTGACGGATTCAGTGCTCATCTTCCAAAGAAAACCTCCAAAAGCAGGCCCAAAATATCAATTCTTATGCCAGGGAGACCGTCACAGGAAATCGAGCCTGAAATGGCTCTCTCGCGTATCTATTCGATGCATCAGGGCTTTTTTTCGGAACGAATTTGAGCTGAATTGTGGTATCTTCGGAGTTGCTCGGATAAACCGTCCGGGCCGGCTTCGGAAGGGAACATTCATTCAAAGCAGACACCCGAGGCCCCGGAATCGAACTCGACTACTTTTCTTTCTCCCCGAAACCTCTGAGAACCCGAATGCGCCGACTGGCTACTGTTTTCTGTCTCGTTGCGGCAATGATCCTGTCGGCGGGACACGTACGCCCTTACACGCTACAGTTCACGGATGCCTCCGGCTCGGTCCAGGTCCGTTGGCCCGCCAGGACCATCAGAGTATCGCTCTCGACTTCACTCAACTCGGCGCAGCCGAATATCAAGAGCGGAAGCAATGTCGTCGGAGCTGTGCGGCGCGCTCTGGCGCACTGGGCCGAAGCGGCGAACATACGTTTCGAGGTCAGTACTTCCAGCCTTCAATCCATCAGCGGGCCGGGCACCAGAGGCGACGGGGTGAGTTTAATAACGGTCGCCCACACGGCGGAAAATTCGGCCCCCTTCATCGGCGATGCCGCGGAGACGTCCGGCCGCACGCGCATCTTCTCCAACGCGAAAGGGAAGATTACAGAGGCGGACGTTGTTCTGAATCCGAATCAGCCTTTCTCCGCGGACGGGACTGCGGGCACCTACGATCTCGAATCAACTTTCACACACGAGATCGGGCATCTCCTGGGCCTTGAGCATTCGAGCTGCCTCGGCGCGACGATGCAGCCGCGGCAAGCCAGGAACGGAATCTACAATCTGACGGCGTTCTCCCCGCGAACATTATCCGATGACGACCGCGCGGGAGTACGAGCGCTCTACGGAGGCCGCCCGGGCGCGAATCCGCGCGGCGCAATCGCTGGCACGATCTCTTTTGAAAGCGGCGCACCCGTCTTCGGCGCAAACGTCCTGGCCGAAGAAGTGACGACCGGTAGAGTCGTCGCCAGCAATATCACTATGGCAAACGGTTCGTACCGCATCGAGAGTCTGCCGCCGGGCGACTATCGCCTCATCGCGCAGGCGCTCAACGGAATCGTTCCGGCTTCAGAAATCACCTCGCAGCGAGGCGCATACGCAGGGCTTGCCGTTAATCAACCTCTCCCGTTTCAGACAGAAGAGTTGGGCGTCGTCAGTGTCGCGCCGAATGCGACCGTTACACTCAACGCTCAACTCTCGGGCTCCACGCAACTCGTGACTCCCACGTTCATAGGGACTAATCGAGAGCTTTCGTCCGTCGCAATCCCAATCGTTCCGGGCCAGAGCTACAAAGTCTTCGTGGCGGGGGAGGGAATCAAGAAGGCTCAGCTCAGTCTAGGCGGGATTACGACCACGTCCCCCTATATCACTGTCGAGCCATCGAGCTTTGCGGATGTGGATTTCGGAAACGGGCTCTCGGTCGTCAGCTTTGATCTGATGGTGGCGGCCGATGCGGTGGCCGGAGATTACAGTTTGCGTCTGCAATCCCTGACGGGCGAAGTCGCCTACATTGCCGGCTGTCTGACGATTGATGCTTCGGAGAACATCGCCGACGCTGACCAGAATGCAGACATGGTCGCGACGGTCCCGGATGTGTGGAGTCTGATGTTTGACGGAGAGCGCCCGCAGGCAATCTCAAACACTGAGCTCGACGAAGCTGGCGGTGACGATTCCGAACAGAACGCGGACGATGAGAGCCTGGAGGGCCTGAAGCAAAAGGGGGCAAGCCTCAGCCACGTCTCCGGAGCGTCTTCGTCGCCATAAGGAATTTTTTTTCAGTCCATAAGGAAAATTGACCCATCCTTTATGGGGAAATTTGTCTAGTTGAAACTTTGACCTGAGTTGTGCATAATCATGGCGCGCCCGACTCCCCGTTGGGCGAAGTGGTCGCGTGGGGTGAGGACACGTGGCCTTAGGGTGGGGGTTGTGGGAGACCCCCGCCCGCTTATTTTTTTAAGGCTCAAAATTTAATCATCTCGTCAGCCAATGGCCCTTTTCTGTATTCAACGGAAGAGGGCATCGTGTTATAGTGTGCGAGCTCTTCAAGCTAAAATCCGTTAAAGCTCCCCCAGTTCGTCTGTGACGCCTGCGCGGTGGCTTTATGCTGTCAGTGGCTTTTAGCATCCCCATTGTGAAAGCCGGCGCTGCTCTCGCGCCTCGCTCCAGGCAGTTGCGAGTATCACTATGGCGATTCAAGAGAAAAAACCTAAGAGCCGATTCAAACTCTGGTTATTTAAGGGCGTCAAAGAACCCGAAGGTCCGCACGAGCAGGAAGGGCATCACCACCAGCATTCCTGGTGGAAAGTGATGTGCCTCACGGGCGTTGACTACTTCTCGACCCTCGGTTATCAACCCGGCATCGCTATCGTGGCAGCGGGCGCCCTCGCGCCGATCGCGACGTTGATTCTGGTGCTCCTGACGCTCTTCGGCGCGCTGCCGATGTACAACCGCGTCGCAGCCGAAAGCCCGCACGGCGACGGCTCGATCTCAATGCTGGAAAACCTGCTCGCGCGCTGGAAGGGCAAGCTCTTCGTCCTTTGCCTGCTCGGTTTCGCTGCCACCAGCTTTATCATTACCATCACGCTCTCGGCAGCCGACGCCGCGGTTCACATCGAGGACAATCCGTTTGCTCCACGCTTCTTACATAACCAGATTGCGGTCACCCTGGTCCTGATTGCCGCGCTCGGCGCTATTTTCCTCAAAGGCTTCAAAGAGGCTATCGGCATCGCAGTTCTTCTGGTTGCCGTCTACATCGCGCTCAATCTGGTCGTCGTGGCTGTGGGTTTTTACCAGATTGCGATGCACCCGGAGAAGTTGGTCAACTGGAAGACAGCTCTTTTTCAGGGTTATGCCAATCCGCTGGCGATGATCGGCGCGGCGCTAATCGTCTTTCCGAAACTCGCTCTCGGCCTGTCAGGATTTGAAACGGGCGTGGTCGTGATGCCTTTGGTGAAAGGCGATAGGGCTTTAACAGCCAAGGAGCTGGATTCCATACACAGCACCCGCAGCGGGCGCACGTTTGAGCCGAGCGCCTGGTCACTGCTTGAGGGGCGCATTCGAAACACACGAAAGCTGCTTAAATCCGCGGCCCTGATTATGTGTGTGATGCTCATTTCGAGCAGTATCGTGACCACTTTACTCATCCCCGCCGAAGAGTTTCGCCCGGCAACTGAGACTCAGGAGCAGGGAGCGGCAAACGGGCGCGCTCTGGCCTATCTAGCGCACTTTTACCTCGGCGATGTCTTCGGGACCATTTACGACCTGAGCACCATTTTGATTCTCTGGTTCGCCGGTTCCTCGGCGCTCGCCGGTCTCCTGAACATTATCCCGCGATACCTGCCGCGCTATGGGATGGCGCCGGAATGGGCCAGGGCGACCCGCCCGCTGACGCTCGTCTTAACCGCGGTCTGCTTCGCCGTCACACTCTTCTTCAAGGCTGACGTTGAAGCGCAGGGAGGTGCATACGCCACAGGCGTTCTGGCTTTGATGAGTTCGGCGGCGATTGCCGTAACGCTTTCGACCTGGCGCAAGAAGGAAGGGATGCGCTGGGTCTTTCTGTTGATCTCACTGGTTTTCATCTACACGACGGTCGCCAACGTCATAGAGCAGCCCGAGGGCATCAAGATCGCCCTGGTGTTTATTGGGGCAATCGTCCTGGCATCGCTCATCTCCAGGGTCTGGCGCACTACGGAATTGCGTGTGGACAAGATCGAGTTGGATCACACCGCGCAAGAGTTTATTGACGAAGCGAGTCGCGGCACGATTCGCATCATCACTAATCGCTGCGACCGGGGCGACGCGAGCGAGTATCAGATGAAGGAGAAGGAGAAGCGCGAGGATAATCATATCCCCACCGAAGAGCCGATCCTCTTTTTTGAAGTCACTCCGGGCGATGCTTCCGAGTTCTCGGGTGTGCTCAGGATTTGCGGCGAGCGCGTGGACGGCTACCGCGTGTTGAGGACGGAAAGCCCCGCGGTGCCGAATGCGATAGCGGCATTTCTGCTCTACCTGAGAAACAAGACGGGAAAACTGCCACACGTCTATTTCGGGTGGAGCGAGGGCAATCCTCTGGCGTACCTTTTCAAGTATATAGCCTTCGGCGAGGGTGATACGGCTCCGACCACGCATGAGGTGTTGCGGCAAGCGGAAAGAGACCCGGAGAAGCGGCCCACAGTTCACGTTGGCGGCTGAAAGAGGGACGAATCAGTTCTTGGCGAAGGCTGTCGCCGTTAGGTTGATTTGGAGAAATTACAGGCGTAGTATTCGGGCGTTGACAATCTGTCTGCCGAAGTTACTTGCCGTGCTGGAAGATGCACCTGGACGAGTAACGCGGGGGAACCAAAGTCCCGCTCCTGAAGCGGGACACGGGGCGTATCATGTGGCCGTTTTAACGCGCGGCTATTGTGTCGGACACTTCCAGTCCAAGCCCGTCAGCTAACCTCGTAGGCTTTATGGAAGGGCCAAGCCACCGCGATGCGACTTTAAGGGCGTGGAGCTTTGTGCTCCACGCCCTTTGTCTTGCGTGTGGCAAAAGAAGTGGAGGCGCTTACCATGGCAATTCCGCAGAAAAAACCACGTGGACGTTTAAAGCAGTGGCTATTTAAAGGCGTTCAGGAGGCTGAAGGTCCGCACGAACAGGAAGGGCATCACCACCAGCATTCCTGGTGGAAAGTGATGTGCCTCACAGGCGTTGATTACTTCTCGACGCTCGGCTATCAACCCGGCATCGCTTTTATCGCCGCAGGCGCCCTCTCGCCGATTGCTACGCTCGTCCTGGTCTTATTAACCCTCTTCGGAGCCCTGCCAATCTATAGCCGCGTCGCAGCCGAAAGCCCGCATGGTGAAGGCTCGATCTCGATGCTGGAAAACCTGCTCGCGCGCTGGAAGGGCAAGCTGTTTGTTCTCGTCCTGCTCGGGTTCGTCGCCACAGACTTCATCATCACGATTACGCTCTCGGCGGCCGACGCCACAGCTCACGTCATCGAAAACCCTTTTGTTGAAGAACACCTGCCTTTTCTTGAGCACCCCGTCTGGGTGACGCTGGCATTAATAGCAATCCTGGGCGCAATCTTTCTCAAAGGCTTCAAAGAGGCGATAGGGATAGCCGTCGTCCTCGTCGCTGCGTACTTGCTGCTGAATGTGATAGTCCTCTGCGTCGGCGCTTATCATCTGCTGACGGAGTCGGGCCACCTTGACCAATGGCAGAACGCACTCTTTAGCTATCCGAACGTCAACGGCAATCCGCTCTTGATGATTGGAGTGGCTCTTATCCTGTTCCCGAAACTGGCCCTCGGGCTATCCGGGTTCGAGACAGGAGTTGCGGTCATGCCCCTCGTGCGCGGGGATAAAAAGATGAGTGATGAGGATTGGGAATCCATTCACTCGACGCGCACAGGGCGCAAGGCCCCGCCGCCCAACGCGCAGGCGCTGCTTGAAGGCCGCGTTCGCAATACACGTAAACTGCTTCGGACTGCCGCGCTCATCATGAGCGTGTTACTGATAGCCAGCAGCTTTGTGACGACCCTGCTGATCAGCGAAGCCGAGTTTAAGGGGAAAGCCAGCGGGCGCGCTCTCGCGTATCTGGCACATAAGTTCATGGGCGACGAGTTCGGAACAGTCTACGACTTGAGCACCATTCTGATTCTCTGGTTTGCGGGCGCGTCGGCGATGGCCGGGCTTTTGAACATCGTGCCGCGCTATCTGCCGCGCTACGGGATGGCCCCTGACTGGGCCAGGGCGACGCGGCCTCTGGTCCTCGTTTACACCCTGATCGCCTTTGCCGTCACGATCATCTTCGAGGCGAATGTCGAAGCGCAGGGCGGCGCGTATGCTACGGGCGTCCTGGTCTTAATGAGTTCGGCCGCCGTCGCCGTCACGATCTCCGCGTTTCGCAAGAAAAAGGCGTGGTGGGCGTATCTCATCATTGCGCTGGTTTTCGGGTACACGACCATCGTCAACATCATCGAGCGGCCCGAGGGCATCAAGATCGCCTCTTTCTTCATCGGCGCGATTATCTTTACTTCGCTTGTTTCCAGAGTCTGGCGCTCGACTGAGCTGCGCGTCAAGAAAGTCGTCCTGGACGATACCGCGCAGGCGATTATCAACGAGGCGAGCAAAGGCACGATTCGTATCATAGCCAATCGTTGTGATCGCGGGGATTTGGACGAGTATCGCATGAAGGAACAGGAGAAGCGCGAGGACAATCACATCCCGCCGGGCGAGCCTGTCATCTTCTTCGAGGTCAGTCTTGGCGACGCCTCAGAGTTTGCCGGAGTGCTGCATATCGCGGGTGACAATGTTGAAGGCTATCGAGTGCTTCGCGCCGAAAGCCCCGTTGTCCCGAACGCCATCGCGGCCTTTCTTTTACACCTGCGGGATCAGACGGGAAAGCTGCCGCACATCTACTTCGGCTGGAGCGAAGGAAACCCGCTCGCCTATCTGCTCAAGTACATCGCATTCGGCGAAGGCGATACGGCGCCTGTCACGCATGAAGTCCTGCGCCAGGCTGAGAAAGACCCCGAACAGCGCCCGACGGTGCATGTGGGCGGCTGAGCACAGAGGCGTGAATTAAGTCGCTTCTTCTTAAACAAGGCGTACCGTAAATGGAGCGAAAGGGCGCAGGCGACCAATCAGGATTTCTGCGTCCTCCTCTTTTTTGACATTCAATTGAGCCAATGAAGTCGAGGGCCTTTGAAAAGAGCAGGACGGGGTATTTGGTGGCTGTCGGGAGCCTCGCCATCGTCACGGCTGTTTTAAAGCTGTTCGGCGTGCATATCAACCTGACGACCGTCGCTCTGGTGCTGCTGCTCATAGTGCTTTTCGTCGCCACCGGATGGGGAGCCGGACCGGCCATCGTCACTTCGCTGCTCGGCGTCCTGTGCATCAACTTCTTCTTTCTCCCTCCCTACCACACCTTTAGCATCGCCGACCCGGAGAACTGGGTCGCGCTGGTCTCGTTTCTGGTGACAGCAATAACTGCCGGGCAACTTTCCGTCCGTGCCAGGCGGCGCGCCGAAGAGGCCGAAAGCGGGCGCAACGAGATCGAGAGGCTTTATCAGGAGTTGCGCGATGCGTTCGAGCGAGCGAGCCACGCAGAGGCGCTCAGGAAGAGCGAAAAATTAAAATCCGCCCTGCTCGACGCCGTCACGCACGATATTCGCACGCCGCTGACCTCCATCAAAGCATCGGTCACAACTCTGCTCGATGAAGCGCGTGGAAAGGCTGGCGATGGAGGGCCTTTGGTGCTCGATGCTGAATCGAGGCTGGACATGCTCTCAGTAATTGACGAAGAGAGCGACCGTCTCAACAGATTCGTTGAAGGTCTCATTGAGTTGGCGCGAATTGAGGCCGGGGAGATGCGCCTTCGCCGCGGGTGGGAAAGCGTTGATGAGATCATCGCGACGGCGCTGACCCGCGCAGGTTCGTTAACCGGCAGGCATAGAGTCTCGACGGAGATCGAGGAAGACCTTCCGGTCGTGCGCGTTGATCCGAGAGCGGTTGGAGAAGTCGTCTATACGCTCGTGGACAACGCTACGAAATACTCTCCGCAGGGCACAACGATTCGCATCATCGCCCGGCGACACGACGAAGAGATGATCGAGATTGCGGTTGAAGACGAGGGGCAGGGAATCCCCCTGAGCTTGCGCGAGCGTGTCTTCGATAAATTCTTCCGCGCGACGAATGACGGTGACGGCGCGGCAGCTCACTATCCTTCGGGCACAGGGATGGGGCTGGCGATAGCGCGTGGAATAGTCGAAGCGCACGGCAGTAAGATTTGGATCGAAGATAACGCCAAAAGGAAGGGGACGCGTTTCGTCTTTACTCTACCGATTGGCGACGACGAGATAACAAAAGTGATGAGTGATGAGTGATGAGTGATGAGTTGAAAAAACGCTCTTACTCATCACTCATTACTCATCACTCATCACTTCAATCTATGAATCCGAAACCGCGAATTTTAGTTGTGGACGATGAATCGCAGATTACGCGGGTGCTGCGGACTAGTCTGACCACACACGGTTACGACGTGCGAACAGCCGCCGACGGAGTTTCCGCGCTGGAGACTTTTAAGGACTGGCGGCCCGACCTGGTTGTGACGGACCTCGCGATGCCGAACATGGATGGTCTGGAGCTTTGTCGGCAACTGCGCGCCGTCTCGCAGGTTCCGATCATCGTGCTCTCGGCCAGGGGCGAGGAGAAAGCGAAGGTTCAGGCGCTGGACCTCGGCGCTGACGACTACGTGACGAAGCCTTTCGGGATTGATGAGCTGCTGGCGCGCATGCGCGCGGCGCTGCGGCGCGCCACAATGCCTGCGGCTAACGAGGCTGCAATGACGCTGCTCGAAGCTGGCGACTTTCAGATTGATCTTGAAAAACGAAGCGTCAGCGTACGCGGCCGCGAGGTCCATCTGACCCCGAAAGAGTTTGAGCTCCTGGTCTATTTCATGCGCCACGCAGGCAAAGTCCTCACGCACCGCACGCTGCTCGGCGCAGTGTGGGGCGGCAATTACACGGAGCAATCCGAGTACTTGCGCGTCTTCGTCGGCAATCTGCGAAAGAAGATCGAACCGGATTCTGTCAAACCACGGTACATCCTCACAGAGCCGTGGGTCGGTTACCGCTTCGACTCGCAGGGGGCTTGATTGACTCTTTCATTTCCCTGAAGCTCCCTGAAGATCTCAGCCATCCTTCTTTATGAATTATTTATAAACTCTTTACGCCATCTTTATGCGTCGCGGCGTAGTATCAAATGGTTGACAATTTGTCTGCCGAAGCCGCTTGCAAGTGTCCGGGCGGAGCCTTGAAGGGCGGCGCGGGGAACCCATTTTTGTCCTGTATCAGCAGGGCACGGGGCGTAACGTGATTGTTCACGTGGGGCATTTTCCGGTCCTAGCCCGTCAGCTAACCTCGTAGGCTTTACGGAGAAGGGCATGGAAAAATTCGCGTTGAGAGGGCGTGGAGCATGTGCTTCCGCGCCCTCTCTTTTTGCGCGAGTGAAGGAGGCGCGACTTATGAGCGTTTTCACAACCGTAAAAAACCGCCAACGCGGGCTATGAGACACGAATGAAAGTGAGTTCTTTATTTATGGGCGACGTTAGCTACATACATTTACGCAAAGGGCAACGGGCCCGCCATAAGTTAGTCAACAAGACAGTAGGCAATGCGCGGCCCTGGCTAAAGGTTTGGATGATCTTCGGGTTTGTCGGGGGAATTATAGCTGCCATTTCAGGCACGATCTTTACGTCCATCACCTGGCTTGCGGGCGCGAGCGCGGGCTCCGCCCGGTGGCTGCATGGCATTGGGACCGTCCTTCTTCTGGTGACGATTCCGCTACTAATGTTTGGCGCGCACTGCCTCGATTTGGCGGAGGCGGAGGAAAAAAGGAGGTCGGAAACAGAGGGGAGAGATGAACCAGCAAAATTGAATAAACCTTTCCAGGGATAAAGGTGTATGGCGGCTGAACTCAAACGCTTGTTTGTCGGCAGAGCTTTAAGGACCGAGCAGGCGGCTCACGAACGCCTCACGAAGAAAACGGCGCTGGCCGTCTTCTCGTCAGACGCGCTCTCCTCGACAGCTTACGCGACAGAGGAAATTCTACTGGTGCTGGCGGCGGCGGTAGCCTTCGGCCAGACGACCGCTTTCCATTACGTCGTGCCGATCTCCATCGGCATCGCCGCTCTGCTCGTCATCGTCGCGACCAGCTACCGGCAAACCATTCACGCCTACCCTTCGGGCGGCGGCGCGTACATCGTGGCGAAGGAAAATCTAGGCACGACGCCTGGACTCGTCGCGGGCGCATCGCTCCTCGTTGATTACGTCCTGACGGTTTCCGTTTCGATTGCGGCGGGCGTAGCGGCCATCACTTCGATGGTACAGGGAACACAGTTGGCCTGGCTGGACGATCACAAAGTTCTGCTGTGTCTCATCTTCATCGCGTTTATCACTCTCGCCAACCTGCGCGGGGTGCGCGAATCGGGCGCGGTTTTTGCCACGCCGACTTACGCCTTCATCATCTGCTTCCTCTTCATGATCGGCTACGGCCTGTTTCAATATCTCACGGTCGGGGGCGCAGCCTCTGTTTCGGCGGGCGATCAGTTAAAAATAGCTGAGGGCTACAGAGATCAACCCATCACGATGTTCCTGATACTCGCAGCATTCTCGAACGGTTGCGCGGCGCTGACAGGCATCGAGGCCATCTCGAACGGCGTGCCCGCTTTCAAAAAGCCGGAAGCGCGTAATGCCTCGGCCACACTGGTCATCATGGCGGCGCTCCTGACGACGATGTTCCTCGGGACGAGCGTGATGGCATGGCTCTACGGAGTTCATCCGGTCGAGAACCAGACGGTCATCTCACAGTTCGGGCGCATCATCTTTACTGGTGCGTTCGGCTGGTTCTACTACGTGGTGCAGATCACGACGGCTTTAATCCTGGTGCTCGCCGCTAATACCTCATTCGCAGACTTCCCGCGCCTAGCCTCACTTCTGGCGCGCGACCGCTTCCTGCCGCGTCAGTTCGCCAACCGCGGCGATAAACTGGTCTTCTCCAACGGAATCGTGATCCTCGCGATCTTTTCATCCATCCTGGTGATCGCGTTCGGCGGCGACACGAGCAAGCTGATCCCGCTTTACGCGGTCGGAGTCTTTCTCTCGTTCACGCTTTCACAGGCGGGGATGGTCCGACACTGGTTGAAGGAGCGCGCGAAAATTCGCGCGCAGAGGGCGAAGCCGGCCGGCGAACAGGAACCGCTTTTCGCAAAAGAGAAGAACCACGCGCTGCGGCCCATACCCGATGTAGAGTTGGAGGAAGAGGAAATACACCGGTCACGCTTCGTGACTGATGAGGTTACCGCGCCGTCGAACTGGAAGAAAGCCATTATCATTAACGGCGTCGGAGCCGTCGCGACCTTCATCGTGCTCTGCGTTTTCGTCGCCACGAAGTTTATCCACGGCGCCTGGATCGTTGTTGTTGTGGTTCCGCTGCTCGTGCTGATGTTCCGCGCCATCCATAAACATTATGTCCGCGTGGCGAAGCAGCTCTCGACCGAAGGTCTGGAGCAATTGCACCGGATCAAACACACAGTGCTGGTGCCGATCTCTGGAATCCACAGGGGCGTCATCCACGCGCTTGAATATGCGAAGTCAATCGCGCCCGAAGGCGTGACGGCTGTGTACGTGGATTTTGACGAGGAGGCTACGGCGAAGCTGCGTGAGAAATGGGAGCGTTGGGGCGCGGGCGTGCAGCTCGTGGTGCTGCCGTCGCCATATCGCGAGCTGACCCGCCCACTCTTACGCTACATAGATCGGACGGCGCGGCGCGATGGCGAGACAATCACGGTGATTCTTCCGGAATTTATCCCGGCCAGATGGTGGCAGCATATCCTGCACAACCAGAGTTCATTACTGCTGAAGTGGTCGCTGCTCTTCAGGCAGGGGGTCATCGTGATAAGCGTCCCTTACCACCTAAAACAGTGACAAGTGACAGGTGACGAGTGACAAGATTTAAGACTCTTGCTCGTAACTTGTCACCTGTCACTTGTCACTGTTTTTAAGCGCTGGCGCCATCTGCTGTGCGGCCAGCGAGGAAGCACGAGCGGCAGTAAACCGGGCGTCCCTGTGATGGATAAAAGGGAACTGTGGTCTGTTGACCGCATTGCGCGCACTGAACTGAAACTTCGACCCGCTGCCTGACGCCTGAGGCTTGTGCGGCGGCAATCGCTGCGAGGCGTTCGTTCTTGGCCTGCTTGCAGGGCTTGCAGCGTTTCGGCTCGTTCTTCAATCCTTTATCGTGAAAGAAGACCTGCTCCCCGCCAGTCCAGATAAAATCCTCTCCGCAATCAACGCATTTGATAGTGCGGTCCTCGAACTCCATTTCAGAATGGCTCCACTTCCCGTTCTCATTGTCTGTGGTCTGAGTCTGTGCCATGAGTTGTTACCCTCCCCGATGTGAGCCTACTCGTTCGAGCCGATTGGGTGAGACGCGCGCCGCGACGAGCCATTAGCTTGTTATACAGACTTTGCGAGGAAGTCACCGAAAATAATTTAGGACCAAATCCGTCCTTAACGGTCCGGCTTGCGTGAGGGCGCCGACTTCGAGCGCCTTCTATTGCGAGGTTTGAGATACAAGATGGGCTTTCGAGAACCTTTAATAATCTCTTCAATTCTGACGAGACGCTTGAAACGCCGGAGGGCTTTCTCTATGGACTCCCTATCGCTCGCTCGAATCTCTGCCATGCTCGGACCTCTTGTCAGGCGATTGCTTTCTGTCGGGAAGGCTGCAAGCGTTGGCCGTGACCTGATGCAAAGTATAACTATCACGAAATTGTGTCAAGGTCTGGGCGGAGAATGGCGGGGACGGACCTGAGCGACATCTTGACAGAAGTCCTGCACCGTGACAGCATCGCGGGCGCTCCATTCAACCGAGCTTTGAAGAACGGCCTAGAGAAATCACACACATGAATATCCTCGTCATCGGCTCAGGCGGGCGTGAGCACGCACTCTGCTGGGCGCTACAGAGAAGTGCCGCCGGTCCACACAACCTCTTCTGTGCGCCCGGCAACGCAGGCATCGCGCAGCTCGCCGAATGCCTGGAGATTAATGCGACAGACGTTCCGGCACTCGCGCAGTTCGCTGAAGAGAAGAGAATTGACCTGACGGTCGTCGGCAGTGAAGCGCCGCTCGCCGCCGGTCTCGTTGACGAGTTTGAGCGCCGCAGCTTACTGGTTGCGGGAGCGAGCCGTGATGCCGCAAGGCTTGAATCAAGCAAGGCTTTCGCCAAAGATTTCATGGCGCGTCACCACATTCCGACCGCGCGCTACCGCATCGCCGATTCCGTCTCGGATGCCCGAAAGATTCTGGAGAGCGGAGAGTTTGGCCCGGAAGATTCGTCGGTCGTGATTAAAGCCGACGGTTTGGCTGCGGGTAAGGGCGTCATCGTTGCGCGCTCGCGTTCGGAGGCAACAAGCGCGGTCAACGTCCTGATGGAGGGACGTCTGGTCGGGCCGCAGGCAGCGCGCCGGATCGTCATCGAAGAAGCACTTGAAGGGCGCGAGGCCTCGCTGCTGCTATTCAGTGACGGGAAAGATTACGCGTTGATGCCGCCTGCGCGAGATCACAAGCGCGTGGGAGAGAACGATACGGGGCCGAACACGGGCGGGATGGGCGCGATTACGGACGCCGCCGTTCTGGATGAAGAGACGCTTACGCAGGTGGTCCGCGAAGTTGTCGAGCCGACGCTTGCCGGGGCGCGCGGCGAGGGTATCCCGTTTCGCGGAATTCTCTTCATCGGCCTGATGTTGACGGCGGAAGGTCCGCGCGTTCTGGAGTACAACGTGCGTTTCGGCGACCCTGAAGCGCAGGCAATTCTCGTCCGATTACAAACAGACATTGTCGGTATTTTCGAGGCAGTCGCCCGCGGCGGCCTGAGTCATATCCCCGTCCGGTGGTCGGATGAGTCTTCGGCTTGCGTCGTTCTGGCCGCTCGGGGCTATCCGTCAAGGCCGGAAACAGGGGCGCGAATCGAAGGATTGGGGCGCGCAGCGCAGCACGAGGGAGTGGAGCTTTTTCACGCTGGCACAGCGCTCTCTGAAGCTGGCGAAATGATGACGGCGGGCGGGCGTGTGCTCGGCGTCACTGCCACCGCTCCGACGCTCGATGGCGCGATCAATCGCTGCTACGGCGCGGTGAGTGAGATTCACTGGGAGGGCATGCATTACCGCCGGGATATAGGGAAATTCAGGGGCCGATAAGCTCCTGGCGGTTGGCGGCAAGGGAACAGCTTTTTCTGCCTGCTGCCTGCTGCCTTGCGGCACACTCTTTCTCTGGCGAGGTGCGCGCGACTCCTGCTATACTTCGGGGGCAGAGGCTTCGGAAAATGCAACCGCGTCAGTCGAGGCATCGTACAATCAGCGGCGCTGTTATAGAGAGCGCCCGGGGACGCGTGTTTTGAGATTTATCAGGACTTGCTCAACTTAAATGGCTGGAGGTTTTAGGTAGAGATGGGACTTTGGATGAGATTCAAGCGCTCGATGCGCGCGATATTCGGCGGAATCGTCGAAAAAACAGAGGACCCCGAACGCATCCTCCAGCAAACGATTCGCGATATGCGCGACCGCGTGCCGGAGTTGAACAACTCCGTGGCGCAGGTGATGGCAACGGAGAAATTGCTCGCCAAGAATAAAGAGCGCCTCGAAACACAGGTCGTCGAACTCGACTCGAAAATCAAAGCCTCCGTGAAGATGGGGCGCGACGACATCGCCACGGCCTACATTGGCCAGCTCCAACAGGCGCAGCTGGACCTTCAAAAGACCTCGCAGCAACTTGAGCACGCCACGCTGGCATCGAAACAGGCGGTCAAGGCTCGCGACAACTACGTGCTGCAAATGCAGAAGCGTTCGGCTGAGGCGATGCAACTGATCAACCAGTCGAAGCAGGCCAAGTTGCAGGAGCAGTTGGCGCAGACGATGGAGACTTTCCAGCTCGGCGATGACGCTTCGACCTTTAACGAGATGCGCGAAAGGATTGACCGCCGTGCGGCGGCAGCCGAGGCCAAGATGCAGCTCGGTGCGGCCAGCGTTGATTCTCAGATGCAGGACATCGAGCGCGAGGCGATGGACATGCAGTTGCAGGACAAGTTGCTCGCCTACAAGCAGGAGATGGGGCTTTTGCCGAGCGGGACAGGCGCCGCGCAGCCCGAAGCGCTCCCGGCTCAGGGCGAAACCGGCACGGGCCTCAGTAGCAACGATGCGTTGCTCAAGGAAGGCGCGGGAAGTAAAGAGTAGTTGGAGGGACGCCCCGTGCTGGCAAAACAGAAATGGGGTGCGCGTCCACCTCTAACGGCTCTTATTTGCATTAATCAGAGATCATGGCAGATTTATCCAAGCTCAATCTTCGTTACTTGAAAGAGGCGGTTAAAGAGCCTGTCAATTTCTGGGGCATGGCGGGTTTTGCTGTTGCCGCCGCCTACACCGGATCAATCATCCCACTCGGCGCAGCGCTTGTAGCGGAAGGACTTTATTTAGTTACCGTGCCAGCCAGTTCACTATATCGCCGTTTAGTTGATAAGCGCCGCAAAGACCATTTGCGGAAGTTACGTGAGCGCCAGCGCGAGGAGTTGATCAAGGGCTTTGACCCGCGCGAGCGAGAAGCCGTCGAATACCTACGCTGGATGAAGAACACCATCTATTCGAACTACCGGAAATTCACCGGCACGAAAGAGGTCCCGACAAACATCCAGAGCCTGGATCAGCGTTGGGAAGATTTCGTTGACTTGCTGGACATGTATCGCCGGCGCAAGAGTCACCTGCGCTCCATCAACCGCCAGGCCGTGCAGAACCAATTGACGCAGGCCGAGCGGGCCGTCGAGAATGCGCCCGACGACCGCGCCAGGCGTGTGCAGCAGGCGAACGTCGAGATATTGAAACGGCGTATGGCCGCCTTCCACGACATTGAGCGCTCCGTTAAGTTAGTCGAAGGGCAGTTGCAATCAATCGAAAACTTCTTCGGTCTGGTCAACGATCAGGTCGTCACGCTCCCGACGCCGGAGAGAGTCTCTGCGCTTGATTTCGAGCAGCTGAGCGATTCGATTGCGATGACCCGGCAGGTTTTGGAGGAAACTTCGGATGCCTTCGGGGCGCTCGATAGTCACAACCGTGGATTGGAAAACTACGATCTGCTTCTGCCGCACACGCCGCCCGCGAAATAAATTATGAGTTTTGAGTTATGAATTAAAAGCCTTTGGCCTTAATTCAAAATTCAAAACTCAGAATTCATAATTCATCATGGCCTTTGCATGATGCCTTCCAGTTCAGTCTCGTCCAGGCGATAAATCTCGTTGCAGAAATGGCAGGTCATCACCGCACCTTTATCTTCATACAGCATAGACTCAAGTTCGGCCCTGTCAATTGCCGAGATCATCGAGACGGCGCGCTCGTGTGAGCAAGGGCAACTAAAGGTCACATCCCTTTCGTAAAGCATCTCAAACTTTAAATCGCCGAGCGCCGCGTGCAAAAGGTCCGCGGGTTGCGCGCCTTCGCGGATCAAGCTTGTGACCTGAGGCATCCGTGTGACGGTTGCTTCAATTGCGGCGACTGTCTTTTCATCCGCACCGGGCATCATCTGGATAATCAATCCTCCAGCAGCGGAAACATAAGGGGCGTTCGGTTGCAAGTGGACGCCGAGCATGACGGCTGAGGGAATCTGTTCCGACTTGGTTAAATAATAAGCGAAGTCTTCGGCGATCTCGCCAGAGACGAGCGGGACGGAGCCTCTGTAAGGCTCACGATAAAGTCCGACGTCGTAGCCCGATTCGCGCGTCACATAGAACATGCCTTCGCCGACCACGGCGCGCACGTTAAACTTACCCTTCTCATTGTATGGCGCGTGCGCCTCAGGGTTACGCACATAGCCTCGCACCTGGCCGCGCGCATTCGCCTCTGCGGTGATGCCTCCGATTGGCCCATCACAAACAATCTGGACCGTCAGGCGGTCTAGTTCTTTTAAACTCGACCCGAGTAGCAACGTTCCTGTTAGAGTTCGGCCGAGGGCTGCGGCGACTGTCGGCCAGAGGTCATGTCTGCGCGCCGCCTCAGCCACCAGATTCGTCGTCACCGCTGCCATGCAACGAACGGTATCATTGGCCGCCGTGCCATGTATGAGTGTGTCCTGCCGTAAATATTTCTCGTTTTCCAATCTCCCTTGCTCGACTTTCTTTCGCTCCCGCGCGAATTTTAATTACAGATAATGCTAATAATCGGATGAGGCAAATTGTGCCTTCTGCGCTGCGGATCAGGCAAGCCTTCCCACACTTCCAGACTCCGTCGCCAGATATTTATGGATTGCCGGATAGAGTAGGTCGCCGGTCCGCTCGCATCGGCTATTTTGATGCAATAAATCTACGGCAGGATTAAAAGGTGTGCGAACTCAATTACTTACATCTCTCGCTCGCTCGCTAATTGTGCGAACATTGTGCAAGAGTCTTCAAAAAGCAGATTTTCCATCCGGTCAGAAGCCCTCTCCCTCATTCGTGGAATGACCTTCTGATAAACTTCCTGGTTAAAATCAACCCGCGTATGGCCCATCAAATCGGCGATCACTTTATCGCGCTCGCCGCCCAACATCTGCAACGTGGCGAAGCTGTAGCGGAACGAGTAGAAGGTGAAATGAGTCGGCAGCCCCGCACGCTTCAGCACGGTCTTGAACCTCGTCTTTCTCAGAGAGTCGAAATGAAGCGGCGTGCCTCTGGGCGAAGGGAAGACAAGGTTATAGTCTTTCCAGTCCTTTCCCATCAAAGCCTTTCGTCTATCCACCTGCTCCTGATAGGCCATCAGAGCATGGTAAATCGGAGCAGGGAAGGGCACATCTCGAATACTCTTCTTTGTCTTTGGCGGCGTGAATATCCATCCTCCACCCCGCTGCTTGAAAGCGATTTGCCTCACTTCAACCACTCCCCGTTCTACCGTCTTTCCTTCGACTTCCTGCCGCACGAGTTTTAGATGCGGACGGGTTAGCCCGGTCAATTCACGAGGTCTTAGTCCCGTCGCTAAATCCAGGACGAAGATCAAATCTTTCAAATCTTCCGAGCAAGCCTGAATGAGTTTCAAAGCCTGCTCGGGTTCAAACACATGAGCCTCGCGCCCCTTTGCCCCCGGAGGCGCTTTGATGCCTTCGGTCGGGTTATCACGGATGTCGTCCCACGTCTTTGCGTCTTTGAACATCTGACGAAGAACATGAGCCGACTGTAGTATTGTACCACTCGTTAGCCCTCTTTTTTGGAGAGATGTATAGAGGTCGCGGACGGTGCGCCCCTTAACGTCTCCGAGCATGAGATGTCCGATGTAGGGAGTGATGAAACAGCGGATTGTGTCTCCGTAAGAGTAAATGGTGCTCTCTTTCAGTCCGTGCGACTCTTTATGCTTGAGCCACTCGGCTGCAAAGTCTTTGACGGTGATCGCCCTCGCTATGTGAAACTCTCCGGCGTCCACTTTGGCGAGAAGCCGTTCCTTAACTTTCTCTGCCTGGAATGGCGTCACGTTTCTGATGGTTTCGTAGTGCGATTTGTTCCGGCCATTCTTTCCGCGTTCCTTTAACGGCACACGGATGCCGAAGTCCTGTCTTTCGCCCTGATAGCCAGGCTGCGGCCCGAGCGGAATCAGTTGCCCGCGTTGTCGGCGTACTTTCTCCTTTTCTTCCATCACGGTTTCTCCTTTGATGGGGATGTTAAAGCGCCCGTGACTTTATCACCGTAAAGGAACTTTCTAACAGAGCGAGCCGTGATTCTGATTGTGCCTTCCGTGGGCCGGACCACTTCAAGCGTCCCTTCGGCCATCATCTTTCTGACAACGTATTCGGAGGCATCAAGACGGTTCATCACTTCGGCGATAGAGAAAGCCTGAAGGTCCGCCTGCTCCTCAAAGGTTTCTTCGGCGATCCTTTTCATGCGCGGCTCTAAGACCGAAACCAATACCTCTATTAACTCTTGCCCTTCAGTTCGCTCTGATTCTGTTTTGAAAGCTGAAATAGTTCCCATAGTGATTTACTCTCACGCCGCATCCTCACGGCATACGCCCACAATCTCAGCATCACAGCCGAAAGCTTTACGGTGTGCCTTCTGCATGGCTAACACGGAAGGGTGATGCGTAGCGTATTCACGAAGCCAAAGCCTGCCATCTGGCGAGGCCATGCCGCCGAGCACGGTTTTGCGCGCTTCATTACGCGTTCGTTCTAGCTCTTCAATTGAAAGATTCTCGACCTCAAACATGAGCGCCGCGCGTTCTTCGATCTCGAAAATGAATTGCAAAAGCTCGTCACGATGCGTGCGGATTGCTGTCCTCAAAGAATCATCAAGTGCGCCGGGAGGGGCTTCAACTCGCAGGCGAGATTTTGCATCCACTGAGACTGTAACGCCGCGCCGTCTGAGGTCTGCGTAAAGCGAAGGTACGATCATAGAACCATCACCTCCAGCTCTGCGGCGGTTATTGTCGGGGTCGCTTCATTTGAAGTCACGGGGCGAGTGCCCGCTGGATAGCTGCACGCGCTTCTAGCGATTGTTTGAATCTCATGCATCGGGAGAGGTGAAGTTAGTTGCGTGCTGTTGACTTCTAAAAGTCGCGCCTCGATCTCATCATACTCAGCTCCGCGCGCACGCATTGAACATGCAACCCGCCGGAATAGAGTTTCGTTGCGCTCGCCTTCAGGGACAACCTCGCCGGGTGCTAATGCAGCGCGGGTGCGAATATCCGTCACCGTCGCGCCGCGCCTTATCTGTTGTTTGGATGTGAGAAGAGACAGAATCCAATAGGGCAAAGGGGCAAGCGGCACATCGTTCAGCCACTTATAGGGTCGCCCGCTCGCGTGGTCTGAACCGGGCAGGATAACAAGCCCGCCGTCTCCGCGCGTATCTATGCCCTCTCCAAGCCTACCCTTAGTGTTGCCGATCCTTTCGCCTGCGTGCGCGAAGTAGAGATGAAATCCCCCGCTCCCTGTAGAAGCCGCTAGGGTTTCTGGCAACTCCCCTCTGGCTTCAATCAATTCCGTAAGCGAGATGTCGCCGCCGTGTCTGGGGTCAACGTCTACCGCCTGGATGCCCTGGCCTGTGGCCCCGCCGATGTTCGCCCAGGGATACTTAGACCATAATTCACGGATGCGCGAGGGGTCGCGCGTAGCTTGCGCCTGCCAGCCCTTAGAGATGGGATGCTTGCCGGGATTTCCGCACTTGGCGTCACCACACGAGCAGGCGCCCTCTGTGGTTATTGTATGGGCGGGAAAGACCTTGAAACCTCGCCTTGCGGCTTCCAACGCCGCCGCAACTTTGTCACATGGCGAATTTGTATCTGCCGTTTCTAAAGAGGTTGCGGGCGGGTAACGTGGACACTTTGGGGTAGGTTGGCTTTCATCTTCAAACTCTAGCTCACTCTCAGGGATGCCGCTATTACTGCCTTCGATGGCATAGAATATTTGACCGTCTTTCTCGCCTAACTCACCTGTGACCATCACAGGTTGGTCATGATCTTTGTTGCGCCAGATGGCCGCGCGCGGCTCAAAAGTAACTTCGGCGGTTTTTTGTTCTGACTTGTTCTTTGGCTTCCCCCTGGTACGCAAAGAGGAAGGGATGTCAGAGCTATTGACCGTAATCGTCACCTCTCCCTCAAGCCCTTGCGCGAGTAGGGCGCGTTGTAAGATTTCAGAGGCAAGGCTTTTGGCGTATTCTAGGACATCCCCGCCATCGTCCTTTGTGTTCAAGAAACCCTCGCGCGCTCTGTCTATTGCACGCTTGCGATTCAACGCGGCCAATTCTTCGGGCGTGTGAGTTTTAATCTGAGGCCCGTCCGCTTCAGTGATCGACACGCGCGGGATTAGTTCGACGGCTTGAGCTAAGAATCTCTTGCGAACGGCAGTCGGGTTGACCTTCTGCCCCTTCATCAATCGCATGGCGTGATTGCTTTCGCGCATCAGCCATTGAGCAGCCGGAATGATCTGCTCAACATAGACGGTTGACTCGTAGCCGCCGTCTTCGCGCTTTCCGCCGCCAGGCCGGGCGACGAGAAATTCATAACCCGTCCGCGCGATGAACTTGCGAAGAAAGGCCAACTCACGCGAGACGGTTTTAACGCCGCCGTCTTTCGTGCCGTGCCGCATCATGTACTCGGCAACTAGGGTGTGACTTCTGGCGAACGGCGAGCCGTCCAGAGGCGCTACGTCTAAGACGGCCCGCGCGAAACCACGATGTCTTGAGGGATAGCCGATTGCGCCTAACAGGAGATCAACGCACGCGCTCATGTCGCGCGCTGTTTTTCGTTGCTGCTGTCTGCCTTGCGCGCCGTGGATGTTCGGAGCACGTCTGAATGTAGAAGGATTCGCGCTCATGCTCTCTCCTTTTTGGTCACGATCTGGGCGAGTGCGTCATCCCACGCGAGCGCGGGGCTACTTTTTAGAAGTTTGTCTATCTGTCGGCGCAGGGTCTTAGGAACTTTCGCGGACTCAGAAGCCTTCCGCGCTTCATCGTTCGCCTTTTTAATTTCACCATTGATGGTCTTAACGAAGAGAGCGCGACGATACGCTTCCGCTAGGACCTCGCCATCAGGCACTAACTTCTTGACGCCATGAAGCTCTAATTTACGTTCTAGCCAAGTGATGAAATGATCGCTGGCAAGTGCGTTCAACTCGACACGCTGACCAATCCCGCGCTGCCAATCCGAGACTAGAAACTCAGCCTCTTCTTTCGTCGCGCCGTTATTGTGAAGATTCAAGCGTAAGCGGCTCGACTTCGGATAAGTAACAGGCTCGGACTCTAAACCTTCCTCTCTTACATCAGAGAGCCTTAGCCCCAAGTCAACCACGTCAGGGCGAGTGCTGAACCGATACCGCTTTGTGCTTCGTTTCAGCGTCGCCGCGATGGTAAACCCTGCTTTATCGAAATCATGTAGAACCAAAAAGCGAGCACCCTGGAGTCTGTCAACAAGCGCACGCGCTGCCGTAGTAGAGACGCCCTTTGTGCTCATGAGCGCCAGATCGTATCGCTCGGCAATCTGAGCGCGGCGAAGTAAAGGCATGAAGCCTTCCTTTTCGATGAACAGCACCGTATGAAAACGGTTTCGAGGTCCGAAGGTAGGAAAAGCAGATGGTAGCTGCGGCGGCTCATCAGATGGATGTTTACCATTACCCGCTTGCGCTAAGTATGAACGCACGGCAAGAGTGCCGAGTGGCAGTTCAATGTCGGTATGCGGCTCGTAAAGATGCCCGCGCGCATCAAAGACAACATCCCAGGCTGAAGCCTTGTCCGGGTGTTTTTCCAGATAGTCGGGGAGTAGTGTTTGAGTGAAGTAATTTGCGTCAAGAGTCTCAGAGGTGCAGCGTTCAAGAATCAAAGGCCGCGCCTGATACATGATCTGGCGCGCGGCAGCCGGAAGAGTATTATTCGCGCTCGCCTTCATGTAGGCTTCGTCCATCACGTCAAAGGCAGCTTCGCGGATCGTTATTCTGTCAGACCGGGAATAGTAATAACGATTCATTGACGCACGGTTGCGCTCGGCAGCTTTACGCGCCTTTGTCCATTTCGACGTTGCCGAAGTAACTGATTTAACTAACGCCTCGCCTATTTGCATCACAAGCCCTCCAGTGAAGACTTGCCCCTGTCCGTGTAATTCAGGTGCGGACAAGCCAAGTGCAAAACAAACGTGACAGCATCATCCGGTTCAACTTTTAATGAACTGAGAAGAGAGGCAAGGCCGAATCCATAAGCGGAGAATGAGCGGAAAGGGTCAACCAAAGTCGGCGACCAATTTATCCCCGTGATGAGTCGCCGATCTTCATTATCCCGCCGCGCGGCAAAAGCGATTTCAACGACGAACGGTCGCCCCGTCTTGCTGTCTATATCAGCCACGCGGCGATATTCCATCGTCTGCAATTCCACGCCCTGAGATTCAAACCATGCGCGGAAGTGATCTTCACCGATGAAGCCGAGATGAGCAGGCTTGACAGGCTTTGACTCTGCCCGCATCGCAGCCAACAACTTCTCCACAGCCGAGCGGTCTATGTCGCCGTCTTTGACGAGATCACGGAGATAGACGCCAGCCATCCCGACAGATGCAAGAATCTTCTTTTGCTTGGCGGTAGCAGAGAGGCCGCGAAACTCCGTGACGAACTCGCGCACCGTTCTAGCCTGTGCGCCGTGCTGCTCGGAGACGATGTAAGCGGCGATGAGCGCCCGAAGCTGCTCTAAGGTGTACCAATGCGGAGAAGTCGGCTCCGAAGCGAGCCATTTCTCGCAGGTGTCAGAGGACCGCTGAAAGAGTCTTTCATCATCCAAAGAAAACTCCGCATGAGGATTAAAAAGCGAGTAGCCCTCAAGTAATTGTAAAAAACGCCAGATGGCGAGGTCGTTGTTGAGAGCAAGCTCAGAAGGCCAGTACACCTTTACAGAAGTCCCGTTTTTTACAATCGCCTCCGCTTTTTGGTGAGAAATGGCGGGTTTCTGGGCGAGACGGTCAATTTCAACCGTGATTCGGTGTAGCGCGCCCTGAGTTGTAATTTCAAGGCGCGCTGAGTTTTGATCGTTTAAGACGTAAGGAATGGCGAGCACGGTTTTGAGAGCATTCCCCTGCGCGCCTCTCGTCGGAGAGATATAGGCATCCTTGCTTGATGCTCTAACGCTGAAATCGAGAACGGACTCAATAACCGACTCAGGAATGCCGGGGCCATTATCCGTGATGGTCAGAGAATCATCGGCAACCGTGATCTTGATACTCGGTAAGGTGTTCGCCGACTCGCACGCATCCAGGCCGTTATCAATTAACTCTTTGAAGGCGACTTCAGACCATCGCTCAGGCTCATGGCCCGTCTGCAATGTCAGTTCCTTGCGGGTGAAGTATTCAAGCTCTCGACTCGTCTTGAAAACTTCCCTCGCTAAAACTTTGGCTGTGGTGGCTGCTGCTCTTTTCATGCCACAGCCCTCATGCTCACGCCAGTTTGAAGTTCGCCTATGCAAGCCCCGCACAAGTACCGCCGCACAGGGCGACCATTGGGCAAAGTAACTGAGGCTGACATGCGCCCGCGTTTTGGCGCATGGTGTCCACAGCGACTACAGAGCTTAACCGTCCACTCTTGGCGGCGCAGTTCTAAAGATTGAAGTTGTGCGCGGCGGGAAAGGTCGCGCGGAAACTTGCCACCTTTGGCTGTGCTTATGGTAAACTGATTCATGGTTGTTTCCTTTGTCAGAGGGTTCAACTACTTCCAAAGCAAGCCTTCAACTTCTTCCGTTAAAGAAATTGAGCACGACGCCGATTAGCCCCGGCGTTCGTGTGCCTACCTGTAAAAATTCAAAAGCCCCTGCAATCGGGGCCTGAATCCGACGCAAGGGCTTTTGATAGAGCTGGCACAGACAGAAGAGGCCAGCGGGCGAAAAGTCCAAACGCCGCTCTTGCTGTTCAGGCCGACGCAGCGAGCGACTGACTATGTAAAAGACCGTTTGTTGTAGCGCGGGATTCTCTAGGCGTGATTCTTATGGTATAAGGAAGGACGCCGCGAGCTTCGCGCTTGTGGTAACAACGAAGGGCGCGCAGTTGACTTCCTACGGTCGGCGCGTCCTTTGATTTTCAACGGTTAAAAGTTTATCACAGAATCACTGTCCGGGGCGCACATATTTTCCAACAAAATAAGGACGGAAAACCTTATTTTCACTGTCCGTTTTAACCGGACGGATAATGGCCCCTTCACTGTCCGTTTTTTAAGTCCCTCCATTTCAAATCTAATCTACCGACCAACTTCCTCAAAGCATCGCCGGACTTAGGGGCTTTGTCGGGGTGAGATTTTTTCAGGCGTGCGGCGACGTTTTCATAATCTTTTTTCTCATACTCAGGTATTGAGCGCAGCGCGGCTTTAATTGCTAGGGTTAATTCAGCAGGCGTCCATTGTGAATAGCGCCCCTTTAACGGCAAGTGCATACTTAGCTTTGCGCCTTTCGCGCGCATAGCTGCCAATCCATCAATAACGCCTGGAAGGTCAATTTTTACGATGCCTAGATCGTTAAGCACCATATTTGTTACAAGGTCAAAGTGTATGCCTGCTTCACCTCTCAGGGCGTCGGATAGTGTTTCGTGGTAAACCCTAGTGACCTCATTACACCACTCTCGGCATTGCGCTTCGTCTTTGAAAAAGTCCAGTGGGATTGTGGTTTCCCGCGTGACTGTCTCCGATCTCTCCGCTTCCGTTTCTCCTGTTGGGCTGTGGCGCGTATCAACAGTCGTTACCTCAAAGGTTATTCTTAGAAGTCTCGCGTCTATATCAGCGAAGTAAAACGGCTCGCTGATAATCGAAGCAGAGTAGTATTTTCGCGTGCGTTGCTTTTCTTTCGCCGCTCGCTTCGCTGGACTTTTCTTAGCTGGCACGATGCGGCCTCCCTATAAGCCGCCCCTGAAAAGATTCGGCTCGCCGGTCGCTCAGGGATCGCGGCGTGTCCTCTTGCCTGGCCGGGCAGAGTAAGGCGAGCCGAAAATTTGTATCAAATCACATCATTCCAAATTTCCTGTGCAGAACTGTGAGTGCTGGTCTGCTCGCTACGTATATACCTGACGCATACGACTTACGTCAAGTCGCAAAATGATTAAGTTGACGTGTGTGTGCATCACGCATATACTTGGCGCATAATGACCTCAGTCGAACTTAAAGCCAGACGTGAAGCCCTGGAGTTGAGTCAGAACCAACTTGCCAGGTTATTGACCGTTTCGACTAGCACAGTGGCGCGATGGGAACAGGGGGTCTTCAAGATCGGCACGCCTGGAATGTTGGACCTCGCTTTAGAGGCGCTGGAGCGAAGGCGCGCCGAAGGGCTGCCCCATAAGAAACAGCAAAAAACCGCCTCCCCTGAAAGCTACCACCGCGGCTGACGCGCCTCTTCCGGCAATGGTAAAGCGAGCAAACGATAGAGTTTTTGGACAAGCCTCTCAGCCTCGCCCTGATTCTCAGAATCCGCGCTGTCATCCATGATGCGTGCCAACTCGTTACTGGCCTCGTGACGGAATTCGATCATGCGCTCCATGAATCCCTGCCCGGATAGAGCTGGGTCAACTCCACACTGCAACTCAAGCTGCTGATGTACATTGAAAATGTAGAGCTGCATGAGCGCCCGGAGGACGATTGACTGTTCAGTATTATAGCGCGTCGAGCGAGCTATAGTGTCCAAGTGCTCGGCGATCTCCGTCAGACCGGGCGCGGCCTGCTGCCTTGCAGTCGCTGCGAGCGTCGTCACATGCACCTGCGCTACTAGGCGCTCAATGCCCTCTCGGAGCGCCTGAACTTCCCATCTGATTGCTTTGCTAGATTCCTCATTGAACTTTCGGTAGGTATCAATGACAGGCTGCATGGTCTCGTCTTTACGGGCGAGCGCCAGCCTTTCGGTGCGAAAGGCGTTGGAAACGGCTTGGCGGATGATCTCCGCGCGGTCCTTACTTTCATTAACAGATCGGCGCTGAACCTCGCGCTCATCGTCGGTGTAGAGCCTAGTCGTAGCCGTGCGCTTCGAGATGCGCCGCTTCTTCAAATAGTCAGACATTACCTGAATTCCTTTAAAGTGGATTTATGAGGTTGGGGTAAGAAGCGCCGGTTGTTGATGGCCGGACTATCTTCAATATAAACATAGCTGCGCGCCAACTGGCTACTGAATTTGTGCACGCGCAAAGTAGAGGATATAAGGGCTTATGTTGAATTCGAGACGTGTCTAACTTGAGGACAGACAAATGTGCACGTCTAAATAATGCAGCGCCGTGGGTTGCTAGATCGTGGCTGTTAAAAAGCTTGCCTCTCTTGTCTGGCGAAATTTCGCAAAGTTTGGTCCCCGAGGCGGACCTGTGAGAAAGACCAATAGTTTTAGCTTCTCAGGTGCTACCCCTCGTGCTAATATCTCTTTGCCCTGATTTACCTCATTTTTAAAGCCAGCGGTACTGCCAACAGAGGGCGGGTGCCAGCAGGGAATTATTGCTATCGGTACAAAGCGCCTGATGACTCTGAACACTAAGAGCACGCGACCAACGCACGTTCGTAGTTCCTACGTCTAAAATGCAGTTGGACAGTATGGCAGAAACACAAACTGGTACTCCTCTTGGAGCAGTCGACGAAAACACCGCATCATCGCGGGCTTATCCTAACTTTGACAGGCCTCCCGTAATCGAGGTCGTGTTGTCGGTCCAGTTTAATCCCGTAGAGAAACTTCGGGGGCCACAAATAGGTCTTCTTTGGGCAGCGTACAAAGATAGGTTTCCACAGATAGAGGAACACATCCCCTTAGACCCTGTTCTTGAAACTTTCGGGGTGCGGCCCGCCCAGCAAGTCAGTGTTAAATTTGAATTGTCCGATGTACCACCGATCCCCCGCGTGTGGTTCTTAAACGAAAGAGGCGATCAGCTCATTCAAGTTCAGCAGGACAGGTTTATTCACAACTGGCGCAAAGTAGCCGAAGAGGATGAATACCCTAGATATGGTAATCTCACTACTTCTTTCAGAAATGAGTTAGATCTGTTTGGTCGCTTCCTTGAGGAAGAGCAACTTGGCGATTTGTCTTTTAACCAATGTGAAGTTACTTATGTTAATCACATACTCGCCGGTGACGTTTGGAGCGGACATGGCGACCTTAATAAAGTGCTCACCCTATGGGCAGGGAAGCACAGCGACTCATTTCTTCCGGAAGCAGAAGACGTCCGCCTGGCGACGAGGTATATAATTCCGGGTAGTGAAAACAATCCCTTAGGCCGACTGCACGTTATAGCTACGCCCGCTTTTCGGATTTCCGATAAAAGAGCTTTGATAGTCTTAAATCTTACGGCTCGATGTAGGCCGGACGGCGAAGGTTTAGAAGGAGTGTTTAGCTCTCTTGACAAGGCACACGAGTGGGTAGTCCGCGGTTTTACTTCAATCACAACCGAACAAATGCACCAAGTTTGGAGGAGGCGCGATGACAGCTAACATATTATCTGAGCCTACGCCGTTTAGCAGTTTAGGAGAAGGTATTCTAACAACAGTTAAGAACTTGCTGCTGGACAAGACTTCCGCCCTGAGTCCGGAAGCGACCTTAACCGGAACAACGCGCCGCCAATCAATGGTTCTCGAATTAGGGCAAGGAGACAATCTTATTATTGAGATTGAGGGCGAGGCACCGGCATGGCTTTCGGGGGTAATACGGCAACTCCCCCCTTTGGCCAATCTTTCTACTAATTGGAACTCATACGGGGCAGTGCCTGTAAGTCGCAAGTCTATAATCGCCGCCTTGGTGGTACTGTTCTCTGTCATGCAGGAGGATACCCCAATTCCCGATCTGGTTCCCACGCCCCGCGGGACAATTCAGCTTGAATGGCATACCCGTGGTATTGATCTTGAGGTCGATGTCCTTCCGGGCGGGCTATTTCACATATCCTATGAAGATTTAAGGGGAGATGCCTTGGTCGAAGATTTAACCACTCTCAGTCTTGGAGTTGTGAACCAAGCACTCACAGAACTTTCAACTCGCGGATAACGAGTAAGGAAGGTCTTCCTCATCCTTGCCTGACGAGAAGGACTACATCGACGATACAAATATCCCCTCTGATTCTGTGCTTTGGCGGCGCATCCCACCTTGGCATTACAGATATGATGAGAATGTCGGCGATAAGCGCCCATCAACGGCCTCCTTCGAGGACGACATGGATGGCGCACCGATGTCTGCTTATTTAGCTGAAGAATGCCGAGAGCCTGAGGTTGCCCTTGAGGGACATGAAGGCTTTGGACTTGTTGCGTTTACTGCCGGCTTTGCAAGAGAGTTGGGACTGAAGATCGTCCGTCAAACTGTACCAGGTCCACCAGGTCATGTTGTTATTGTCGGAAAGAAAACCGACAGTATTAGAAAAAAGCTGAAGAAAAAGTCTGAATGGGTTAGGCGACCAAGCGAAGATTCAGGCGAGGCTGCTAGCGGTTGATTAAAGAATCCATTCCCCGAAAAAGAAAGGGCGCGTCAGCTTTGGAAGCCTCGCGCCCTTTCCATTGTCTGGCCACTGTCCTCACCCCAGCAACCAGGGGAGGGAAGGATTCACCTTCCGTCCGATTGCCCACAGCATAACCGCTCACATGAGATAAAGGCAAATGATCCGATTGGGCCAGAGTCACGTCGGCTTGGGATGCTGTGAACTCTCATCAATTAAAATCTCTACCGTCCCGTCGAGGCCGTTATAGGTAATCTTGGTGAATTGAAGAAACAGGCGCCCGATTATTCCTATGACACGTAGCGGCGATCCATCCGGGGCTTTGTGTTTCCATTCTTGGTGGGCGGCCAACATGCCGGACATGCCCCATGCGTCTAAGGGTATCCTCATCGCAACCCCGGGCTGTCCTGCGTGGGGACCTTTCAGCACTTCAACTGGTAGAACCAAACGAGCGTTATACAGTGGAAGGTTTGCCCGGCCTCCAATGCCGTGTGTCTCCAGAGTGCGCCCTTCTATCGGCTTCAACTTCAACTCCCGCGCGATGTCCTCATCAATGGTCATCCCCGGCGCGCCCGTATCCAGAAGCACATGCCCCTGCACCATCGGCGGCAAAGGTAAGTTCGCTCTTCTGAGCTGCTCCTCGCGCTCTTGAGGTATCCACCAAGCGGCGGGAATGATGGGGCCTACGGCGCGCAGCTCGTCCTGGCTAACGTACCTCTGGAATATCCGGAAGATAAAGTTTGCGCCCATTGCTTCTGTAGAAGAATCATGACACCCAGTCTGGGCGCTTCCACCCCAAGACCTCTTCGGCGACCTGCTCTAATAAATCACGCTGGAAGGGTACGGCAGAAATGCCAGCAATCTCCCAACCGGCAGGGAGCACGTCTTCGGCCCTCGTCGTTGTAATAGCAATCGCCTCATCTGTATCGGCAGCTATAGCGTAAGTTCTAAAAGTGGTGGTGAAGCCGGAGATCGGCCCCTTGAGTGTAGCCTCGCAGAAGTAGAAATCTTTTCTGCTCACTTCTTATCGCCCCTCTTCTCCTGGCCCAACCGCATCAGCTCTCTTTGTACGTACGGCCATGAGCCTTTCAATATCTTCGGGCTTGCCGGAGAATTTGCGCGTGATCTTGATTCTCTTTTTCTTACTCTTAGTTGTCATCCGTATAGACACCTTATGCGAGCCGAAAGTTAATTTATTAAACTAAAACTCACGAATCCTGCTCAACACTTTCCGACTCATCAGAGGCAGTATCTTTCCCGTTTTCAGGTTCGGCTTTCGGCTTCACTTTCTTAGTTCGCAGCGGCTTGCTTGCTGCCTTATGAATCTTCTTTCTAGCCTCATCAGCTTTCTCGCCTTCAACTACCTCTCTTTTCAAAACGTCTTGCGCTAAAGCAGATTTGATCTGTTCAATATCAATTCTCACGTCTGGGGAAAGCCGCTTGAGTTCGCGCCTGATTACTTCAAGCACGGGATTGCTTAACACCATTGCGCCTAGAAAGAATCTACTCAAAGCTTGCTTCTGTGCTTGAAATTCGCCAAGTGCCGACCTAAGCCATCCCTCTCTAGTCAGATGATAGAGAAGTTGAATGTCGCTTGCTTTCTTCGCGTTCAACTGAGAGAAGCTGAATTCCAAAACAAGCTCAGAGTTTATCGGCTTAGTAAATGTGACCTGATAGACGCGCCAGGTTTCCGCGTTCGTTAGAATCACCCAATCCGTGCCCTGATTAGCTGAATAATCTACTGCTTGTTTTGTGTGAGCATCTTTCAGGTCTAAGCCGATAGCTTTGGCTTCGATTAAAAACTCAATAGCCCCGTCAATTTTCAGAGCAAGATCGCACCACGTCCCCCTGATAGATGTCTCGGATGTGATTTCAGAATATTTATCGTAGCCAAACACCTCTGACAACATATCCGTAATGATGATGACCGTATCCGATTCGCCAACATCGCGGGTCTTTGCCGAGGCGAGGATAGGCTGAAAGCGCTTGATACCAGCCGCTAATCTGTCTGCTACTTTGTTCGGGACTTGAGGCATGGGAGTCTCCTCTTAGTGATAAAAGCCTGTTAAGGCTTGAATTCGCGCCGCTTCTTTTCTTCAATATCCGCTCGTCGCTTCCTGATTATTTGGCGGGCGTTGGTATCGTATAAGTGGGTTTGCGGGATGATCCCACTATTGAACTCAGCATCTAAATTCATACCTTCGCATTTTAATAGGCCCTGCCATGTCGAAGGCAGGCCAAAGGTTTCAGCGATTCTTGAATAGAACTCCTGCTCGTTATTCCAGCGCACGGAACTGTCGTAAGTCACATCAATCTTTTTAAGTCGCCCATCTAGGAATTCTAAAGACACACTCCTAGCGCCCTGGCCGGGACTGGATATGAAAGCACTTTGTTCTCCCACCTCGTTAGGGTCATCAATATAGCGAAAAGTTGGTGTGACGGCTTTCGCTTCCTCAACTGACATCCCCAAATGAAAGCCTCGAAGTGACGGCCTTTTTATCTTAACTTGCCCGCAAACTACTTCATCAGGACTACGCGCCGGGGCGGGGCTATCTGCTTTTGCGGTAAGTGGAACATCAAAGAAGATGATGCTTGCCACTTGTCGAAGATCAATCTTTAATCCGAGATGGCGAACCTCGTCCGTCTCAACGGAAACTTGCGCCATGTCCAGACTGACGAGCGTGCCAATGACTGCCTTTTTAGTTGAGTCCTTAAAGTTGATAGCAACCGTCTGACGCTCCGATTCTTGGGCGTTCACATAGATGCCTAGAAAAAGGATCACTACTATTAGGGCTATGAGGCATCGCATCGTGTGAGGAACTCCCTTCAGGAAAGAGTCTTCAATAACCGAGTCGGGTCTTTCTTCCGAATCCTCTTCTTCGCCGCCGACTTCTCGGCTTCGTCCTTGGGCTTGGGCGGTCTGCCCATCTTCGGCGGCTCAAAGCTCTCAACCGACTCAACGGGTATTCGCCAGACAGGCCCACGCTCTGTCTCATCTCGCACGGCACCATTAAAGCGCCCTTCGCGGACCCACTGCGCGATAGTCGGATACTCGACTGTAATGCCGCGCTGCTCAAGCATTTCTTGCGCCCGCTTTGTAGTCACCATTTTCATGCCAGTAACTTATAGCACGCCGGAAAGAAAAAAGGAAGAAAAGTACATAGCGCCCTATTGACTTAAAGTGCATAGCGTGCTATGTTCTTTTGTGTTGATTCGGCGCATGGCGCCAGAAAGGGAAGGGAAGAAGATGTTAAACGTTAATCAGGACAGAATGCAGCAGGTCATTCAGAGGGCCTTCGACAAGGTGGCCAACAACCGCCGCTGGCAGACGGCCATTGTGAAGGCAAAGCAGCAGATCGAGTCTAACCCTTACCTGCATGTGGACGGCGACGCCCTTCTCATCCTCTCGCCGTCGAATGAAATCTACCGCGCCAATGGGACGTGCCAGTGCAAGGCTTTCACGCTTCATCAACCTTGCTGGCATCGCGCGGCGGCGAGATTAGTTCAACGCTACAACGAGACAGCTCACTAAAGAGCGAAAGCAGAGGTAAGCGCCAACTTACCTCTGCCTTCATTTATGGCGGGTGCGACAAGCGTAGACAGCAACACGCGCCCGCCTTTGCACATTGCACCCGATGAAAGGAGCATCATGCGGAAAGAGAATAGCAAAAGGCGCAAGCCAAAGGGAAAGCCGCCAGGGGCCATCACAATTTATCTACCGCAGGGCGCGCGACCCTCAGACAAATTTGAGGCTTCCACAATCCCGGATACCAGCCTGTCAGATATTGGCGTGCAGCCCGGAGATGTCGCCATTATCTACCGCACGTCGCGCATCCAAAGCGGCGACCTTATTGCTTGTGAAGTGTCGGGCAAAAAAGCCTGCATCGGAAAGTATCGCCCCGCCTCCGATGGAACAGTTCACCTTGAACCTCTTAATGATGAATACGAGGCGACCATCTTCAGCGCCGATAAAATGAAGGTGCTAGGGCGGGTTGTTCGCTTTGACAGAGATGGTCGCGCCATCCAAATCGAAATGGAACTGCGGCCTGTCCGACCAGCCAAAAATAAGCCCGACATCACGCCCGTCAACCAGGTCGAGTGGCAAAGGGCATGTCAGAACAAGTGGAATGCGCGACTCATTGAACGACTCGCCCAGATAAAGAGCGAGCAGCCGGAAGAGAGGCAAGCGGTTGTCATCGCCGCGCTTCACCTGTGGCAGAAGGCCGCGCAAGTTCCTAAAACCTTCAAAGACTCCGACCTCTTCACACCGGAAGCAATCTACACGCTCGACTATCACACACGGCTGCTAGGCAATGGATACGAGATGCCCGCAGCACCCGCGCACGGAGCGCGTCAGGGCGTTGTCGAAACGATTACGGCGATCCTCAAAGGAAAGCCAATTTCAGCAGCAGAGAAGATAGCCCCGCGCATCATCAAGCATGATACGGATTGGGCGAACTACCGCGCCGCAATCCCACTAGGGCAACGCAAGAACTGCGACCTTGAAGATTGGCTTGCGGGGCAAGCGCCACAACCAGCAGACCCGCGAGAGCAGCAAATCCGCGAGCTTGAATACAGGCTCACGCGCCTCGAAGAAGAAGGTGACATCACAAACTCAACTCAATGCTTTCAGCTTGAGCGCAAGATTTACGACTTGCGGCGTGAGATCGCGCGCGACGAATGGCCGGAGGTGATCGGCGATGAATAAAGAACAGGAGCGCGAGCAAGCCCTCAAGACCATCACCGAAGCCGTACAGACCTTCGGAATTGAAGTCACCAAAGAGTGCATCAAGCTTGTGACGCTGAAAATCCCGGCAGATGAAATCATCCGACGATGCCAGCGAATGATGATCGCACCGAGAACACAGCGCGCAGGCACGGTCACGGACTTTTGGGCGTGGAGACGCGCCCACTACAAATAACAGACAGGAAGCGCGGCAGAGAAGGGAAGTGACCCCACCTCTGCCGCATGACATCAACGACTACCAACTAAGGAGAATCAATCAATGTCAAAGAAATCTACTACGAAACAGCCGAAGAAATCACGCGCAGAGCTGCGCGCACAACTGGCGCGCGACCTTGCAGCGGCGCTCGCCAACCCCGAAATCCCCGTCGTGCTTTACAACAAAATCTCGGCGGCCGTCACAGACTTTCAATCCACCTGCATTGACTATAACGCCATGCTCTATTCCGCCGAAACCATCGGCAAGGCGTTAGAGATGTTCGCAGAGCAGGGAGGTACGCGCTAATGGCTAAGGACGCCACAGAATGGCTTATAGACAAAATCGCGCGAGAGTCAAAACAAGTCCAACGAAGGCTCGCCCAACTCAAGATTTCCAGCATGGCCCGCTTTCACATACGACACGGGGCAGAAGTAATGGCCGTCAGTATGGGAATAAAAAGGCTCGCGCATGTTTCCGCTGACCGCCTCTATCAGTGGAGCGCCAGCCGCTACGCTAAGGAGTCGCGCAAGCATAAGGGTAAGCCGTGTCCGCTTGAAACCCTTATCCGTCTCCAAATGTTTCATTACGGGCGCGACATTGTACTTAAACAGATGAAGGGAGGCGCGGGCTAATGGATAAGAAAAAACCAACCCCAAGAAAGACACTCACCCACGCCGCACAGTCTGCCCGCGACGTGGCAAGGGTAAAGGAAATAGCCATCGGCCTCAGTTGCGTCGGCTGCCGCCCCGAGCCTGCGGACCTTCTGGAAATGCTGTTCATCTTCAAGAAGTATGACCAGCTTGAGCAGGACGACATGATTACGCTGGTCGCCGATGCCATTTACCCGCTCACCGATGAGGGCAGTAGCGCGGTCCGCCTCTTTCTCAAGCGGGCAGAGAGAAAGGCAGGAGCAACAAAATGAAGCGGCGAGATCATAAACAAACGCCGCGCGCCACCGTTCGCAAAGTCTTTCCTTTTCCACTTAAAGCCAGAGTGACGAGCTGGCATCCGTTGCGAAGATAAATAGGCAAATTTGCCGACTTAACGAAAAGGGGCGAGTCGAGTGTGTCAGGCTCGCCCCGGCAATCTCCATTCTAAACAGAGGCCAACAATGGACGAAGAAAGGAAAAAGCTAGAGGCGTGCGGAGACGGCCTGCTCTTGGCGTGCGCCCGCCTCTACCTCAGAGAGAAGCACAAAGACGTGCCCTACAAGGTCCACATGCGGCTAATCTCGCGCATGATTAGCAATCAGACTCTTGCGGGGATCGCCAAGAGCGAGGGCATCAGAGGCATTGAAGGCGAGAAGCCGTCAGACTCGCTAGAGGTAGCCATTGCGCTTCATTATTACTCTCACGGCTTTCAGAGCCTCAGACGTTGGCTCTGGCGACTATTTGAGAAGCACCTGGACATCAGAGAAGAGGTGAGACGGATTCTGGAGCCTAGCCCGGAGGACAAATTGACAAAGCAGGTCCGGGGCGCGCTTCAGATGGTCATTAGTCAGCAGGGCGGGAAGATTACAGGCTCAACTCTTGATATAGCCACTCGCCAGATCGTCGGGCAGCTCCGCAACGGCGCAGAGCACGTCTGAACGGGGCGCGTGGGCCTCACTCCTGCGCCACCTATAGCCTATGCCCTTGCGCGCCACGTTACGCACAGCAGGCTTTTAGCCAACAAGACGCCTCACAGTATGGGCAAATCGGTTCTGGGGCGATTCTGGTGCAGAGGTTGAACTAACCCACTCATTTCCTCTTCTTCCGAGTTTTTATTTATTGTGATCACGCCTTAACAGTTTTCTAATATTACGAAAGCGTGAACCACTACTATCAATGTTTTCCTGAGCGCCTGGTTGCGCCTTTTTTTCTGCCTTACCGCTTATGGGTGGAAGTTGGGAGAATCTCTTACCTGGCACCGTGAAGGATCTCATGCTCCGATAGTACGCTGACGGCGCATCTATGTACTGAATGTAAATCTTCTTCAGGTCAGTATAATCCTTATCCAATTTATGAAACTCCGCTCGTAATTCATCATTCGTTAGCTCCCGATTCAATAACAACGCTTTTGCCTTTTCCCTAATATCTAAAAATTGGTTGGAAGCATAAAAAAGCTTAATGAATTCCTCCGGATTAAAAAAGGGTTTGATAATCACGCCGATAATCGCCACCAACGCGGAAAGTACAATGACAAGTTTTTGTGTCACATCAACTTGCATGTGCCCCGATATTGCCGCGGTCACGACGGTCGTAATTGTGATTGAGAGTAAGAGAGATATTACTTCTAATATTTTATGGAGCTTAGATCTCCACAAGGCTTTTTTCGCATACTGCCTTCGATAGAAATCGGCTTTGCGGTAAAGCTTATCTACCTCCTTCCGGAACCTTCTTGGTTTTTTTGCAGGTGAGGTGGGGCTAGACATGGGTTTCCAACTTACTCCTAATAACTTCCGCAAGCGATTCAAGAGAATCAGTTCAAAGAAAATTAAGGCAACTAGCAGCTAATCACACCAGTCTCAGTGAGCTTTTCTTCTTTCCCTTCTTAGGCCCGTCATCATTTTTGAAGCTGAAGATCGCATGTGACAGCGCCTTTTCTATCTCCGAGGTGGGTTTCCACCGAAACTCATGCTCATGCTGCTTCTGTGCAAATCTTCCGGTGGCATCTAGCACATCTTTGGTTTCCTTGTTCGGCCAGTATATCGACATCATATCTGCGGCCAGTCGCAGGCTTCTGGCGTGCGCTTCCCCGTCGAGTTTACCTTCCTTGTTAAAAGCAATCACTCCATAGTCCACGTATTTCACTCCCACAGGTTGTCGGTCCTTCAGGGCTACAAAGACGAGAGCGTATCGTACCCGTTTACCGGCAAAATCCGGGAAACTCTCATTCTCGTCATGTTGTAGATAGAACCGATTAAACTTGCTGACGGAGATACGGTGGATATTATCTTCGTCGTCTAGGAAAAAGAGTCGAGTTCCTGTGCTCAAATGATTATATCTGCGCATCGACTGTGAGCCTCCTGTGTGGCCGAGACAATATGCGAGAAGCAACCCGAGCGTCAATGTTCCCCCGGGCAGAGCACTACCTTGACACGGTAGAGGACTACTAGCGACGCGCCACGCTTTAAACTTAGCAGAGCACGAGCAGCAGGATTTGGGAGGTTCCGCTACTCCTTAATTTCGGCAACACCTCTCGGAGCACTATTCATAGGCATTGACATTCACCTTTCAACGGGAATATCGTTCGCGCAGTCTCACTCCTCGCACGTCCCGGCTTATGAGTACCTTTTCTCGTTAGCCTCACGCCCGCTCCTTGCGGTAAAAGTCAGGTTCAGGAGGTACGAGATCGAAAGTTGCAGTATTTGAGGTTATTTAACTAATTAGACCGCAGTCGGGCTAAATGAATTAGACTGAACCCTGTATGAGCTTCACCCTCATTCGCACGGAGAACAAGCGAATTCTCATCGAACTGGCCGAAGGGTACAGCGAGCCGGGATTCATGCACTACCCTGCGCACGCCTCAATGCCGCCCTGGGAAGTAATCGAACCCAACAAACCAAACCTTGAAACAGCCGAAAGAGTAATCCGAGCTTATCAGTTAGCAATGCGCGAATACGTTCCGCCCTCACCCGGAATGTGGGATGAGATAGAATCGCGCAACCCTGCCTTTATTCGTGCGCTGAATACAGGCAATGTTCCATGTGTGGCCGAAACCCTCTCGCGCATGTTCCGCACGAATCTTGTCTATGGGTTGGGAAAAGTCCATGAGAGCCTCGCGCGCGACAATGAGGAAGGTGTCAAGCAAGTTCGCAGGAGATGGACTGACTTGCTCGTCTCCCTCGCTGAAGCTGTGGGCACTAGACGCGTTCGCCTTCTTCTTCAGGAAGGAATCGAATCGTTCCGCCGCGCTCTTGACGTTGATGTTGATGAACTCCTGATAGAGACTGAGCAGCGTATTGGCTTTGATTTGTCTTTCCCGCCAGTCGGCGGGATTTACGGCTGTCGCGCTGGGGACAAGTTCGTAACGATGGATTCGCTCTGGCACGCCTCGACGCTTTACAGGCTTACTCAGTTAGGCGCTGAATCATCCTCGCGTATCGCAGAAATCGGCGGGGGCTATGGTTGTCTTGGAATGATGGCGGCGCGGGCCGGGTTCAGTTATGAGATATTTGATTTACCCTGGGTCGGGGCTATTCAAGGATATTTTCTCATAGAGGCTTTAGGTGGTGCAGCACTCTTCGGTGAGAAAGATGGAAAGGTTCGCGTCTCTCCCTATTGGCGATTCTTCGATCTGCCGGACGCTTCACTGGATTACATCGTTAATACAAACTCGCTGCCGGAGATGGGGGAAGAAACTGGCCTTGCATATCTCAGGGAGATGGGGCGGTTGCTCAACGGCCAATTCCTGTCGGTTAATCAAGAAGGGAAAGCGCGGGGTCAAACCTGTGTAGCCGAACTGGCGGAGCGAGCTGGCACGCTCCGCCGTCTATCCCGCCATCTGGCGTGGGTCGAGCAGGGCTATGTCGAAGAGGTCTACGCGCCTAAATGAGACTCCTTAAAACGAGCAGTAGGATTGCCAGTAGAACGGCTATGAGCAGATAGTCCTTCCACGACAATGTGAGCCTGTAGCAGCGGTGGCATCTGGTGGGCCAGAATATGCTGGGCTTCAATATGTGACGACGCGCGCTAAGGGCTTTGTCAATCCAGATGTGTTCGGATCTACTGGCGCGATGGCTCTGATTGGCGCAGTTGGGTTTACAACTGAGATTACGGATTATCAAGACAACATCATGCGCCGCAGGCTTGACAGCGACTTAAGGGGAGGCGTTTCAATTGGCCCGACCTTCCTTTTATATACTGGAACTGAAGGCGACGGCATGGATGTTGAGCTTTCCAGCTTTCTGGATTGTGCAAAGGGCTTCCGTGGTATCCGTGAAACGATCATATTTGCTTTCTACCTTGCACGGCTCTTGAGCCATAGCGATGAGAGGAAAGAGGCAGAGGATTAAGGCTATCGTGAGTCTGCTAGGTTTCATAATGACCTCCGAGCAGAGATGCTATCACAGGAGAGCTATCAAAGTGAGGTTTCCGGCTACAGGGAGACAGACCGCAGCAAATCATCTGTTAGTGCTTCTGGGCTAATGCCGAGATCATTACAGATGATAGATTCCAACTCTTCATCTGTCAGAGTGTCAACAGGCATGGCCGCTCGCTGCCGTCGCTGCTCTGCCCACTCTTCCAGGTTCTCTACCTTGCTTCGTATGCTCATCACTACTCCTTTGCTTAGGCGGCAATCCCTCTGGCCTCTACCCTCCTGCGCCACTCATCCTCAGTCTTCGGATACGCGCAAGTGCAGCCGGGTACGCGACACAGATAGATAGTCCGGGGCGCGCGTCGTGCGCTGGTTTCGGCCAGCTCGCCATGAAAGATATTTTGCGCCTCTCTATATTGATCGTAATGCTCGCCGTATTTCTCGCGCGCTATTCGGTCAAAGGCTGCCGTCAATTCATCCCACAGGCTTCTGTTTTCAGGCAGGCAGAGCGTTCCGGCAGGGTAAACGGAGCGCATTCGTTCATACAGCACGCGCTCACTCAAATTAAAATCGCAGAGGTCAACCGTCACGGGTCGCAGACACCACGCGCAAAAGGTTTGAAACGGTACTGGCGACACTTGCGGCTCTATAATTCCGAGTCGAGATTTTAACTCAAGAGTGCGGGCCTCACTTCTGCTTATAACCTCGCACACTTCGCACGGCTCGTTGATGCCCGTCGCCTGCTCTAGCTTATTGACTCGTGATTGTAAATTCATAGCCTCACCCTTTCCAGCGCTGCCGATAGTTCCGGCGTTATCAACTGAGCCGCGGGCGTGCCCCTCTCGTTGGCTTCTTCGTAGCAAGCTATCAGCGCCTCTAGCTCTGCGTCGGTCAATAGCGTTAAGTCCCAAACATCGGACGGTTCAACCGCACCCTCCAGCTTGCGGACTCTCGTTTGTAAACTCATGCCGCTTCTGCCCCTCTCCCATTTTCCACGTACACCACTTTGATAATTCGCCTCTTGCCGCCACAGATCGTGCAATCGTCGGCGGGGCGCGTATCGGCATCGGCGTCCTCTGTGGAGCTGTCAGTAAGATACATCCTGACATCAATCGCGTTCGGATATACGCACTCGCACAGCCCGTCGTTATTTATGCCGTTTTCAGTCTCTAACTTTTTCACCCTGCGTTGTAGAGTCATGGTCGCTTGCCTTTCGTCTTCATCATCTGTTCAAGGGCTTCGATTCGCTCAAGAGTGTCTAACTGTTCTACGCCCTTGATGCTCTGCTCAATGATCGTCTTCGCTGCTGAGACGCGGGCGCTCGCTGGAGCTTTCTTGTTTTGTGCAATCTCAAGTAAGACTTTCGCCGCCTTCGTTCCGTCCGATTGCAACTGCGAAAGCGCGCCCTCAACTAACTGCCTGCGCGCGGCTCTGTATTGCTTCTGGAAAGCAGGCTCTTGAAGCCAGCGCCATAAAGTAGCCTCGCCAAGTTTTGACTCTTTCGCGGCCCTTTTTACTTCACCGCACGCCAGGAGAGCCAGCAATGCCTTCTCCTGTTTAGCGCTCAAATTTTCGCCTGCGTCTATCATTGACTATCATTAACCCTCATTGGCTCTTCTTTAGGCGTGCGACTTTCTACTCCCGCCTCTTCATCCGATAGCAACTCTTCCAACAAAGGTAAGAGCACCCGGCGAACAGTAAGAAGCCGCTCTTGACGGAACTGCTCACCTCTCAGAGTTGATGCTGGAATGAGAGAATGACGCCGACCATCCGGCCTCTGCCGGTCAGGTTCTCTAAAGCCATTCGCGCATCTGTGCAGTTCACTAATTGCATTGCGTAGCTGTGTCAGTTTGCTGTGGCCTTCAATGCGCTTTAAGAGTTCTTCAGCCGTCATCACATCTCCAGGTCCGGGGCTTCGATCACTCGCCCATGAATTACAGCACTCCCGGCCACCTCGCCACACATAGCCGCCGCCTCGACAACTGCGCGCAGGCCCGCGTCCCTCTCTTCAATCACAGAAGAGAGCGCGGCTTTACTCAGCACGTCATTCATCGCAGATAGGCCCGCAACCATCTTTCGCGTACTCTCAAATGCCTCTGCGAAAGCAGCCAGCGCCGTAGCAGGAGCGAACGCGCACAAGTTCACAGAAGGGAGCAGAGCGGCAATATCAAGACCGATGAACGCCCCGAACATTGGCCGCAAGTGCTCTACAACTCTTTGCCTGCACGCCTCGCGCAGATCATCTGAGCCGTTCGACAACCCGTCTATCAGTAAATCATCCCGCACAGGATTGCCAGCGCGGACGTATGCCGCGCGCTCTGTGTCGTTCATCGCTTGCCATTCTTCATTTTTCATTTTACGCACCTCGTCTATATTCCTTTCGGCCCGTCATGCACAACTTGATTTCGGATAGGATGTTTGTTCTCGTATTCAAATCCCCACGCATCTGCTATCTCACGGCTCGCGCCAGGTGCGCCCGCTCTAACAATATCGGTAGAACTCACAGAGTAGAGACGGTCTGCCGCTGCCCTCATCTGTGCGGCTGCAACGAGAAAGTCTTTAGCTGCCGTTTCAAGATGTTCGGCCCCTGGAGTTGTCCGCCGATTTACTTCAATCGTGCTAGGCTGCGTTGACGCCGTAGTAGTTCGCGCGGGCTGTGTGCTTTGTTGCAGGGCTGCGCCTGCCGACGACGAGTTTCCCATTACCGCGCGGCCTAACAACATTGAGCCACCCGCAATCGAAAACCATGCGGCGGCTGCCGCGCCGTGCAAAGCAAAGCCGCGCAAGTCCCATGACGCAAGCGCGCCCAAAGCAAGGGCGGTTTGCTTGATACCCTGAATGGCCGCTTCTTTAGCGATTGAAGAAAGGGTTTCAGCTAATCCCCTCCGCAGCACTTGACCTATCGTGGCAGACGAGAAGATAAACGCATCAACGCTATCAAGCACGGCCTGCTTCATGTTTATATAAGCAGTCGTCACAGCGTTGGCCGCAGCCGCAGCAGGCGTCAGGTCGGGGATATTATTAAGGTCTTCTTTTATACCCCCCAACAGACCGCCGCCTTCATCCCCGGTTGTAGCCTCCCTAGTCTCTTCATCGGCTTGCCTGTTAATGCGATTCTGCTCATCTATGTGGCGCTGGTTTTCCTGCTCACGAAGGCCGTTATAAGTTTTCTCTATTGCAAGTTTCTCGGCGTTGGTGATCGCTGTCCTTTTTAGGTCTGCTTCGTCTGCTCTAAGCCGTGCCATTTCTTGAGCGTAGCGCGCGCTTTCTTCTTCCTGAGCCATAGCAGCGCGCTCGTGAATCAACAGCGCACGGTGCTGGCGTGTCAGTATCAAATGACGTTGCGCGAACTCTGCGAAGTCGTCTAATTGGCGGCGGTGCGAGTCGCGGGCTTGCTGCTCATACTGAAGCTCGGTGTTGTAAAGAACGTCATTGATTTTAAGAAGGCTATCAATGTCCTTCTGTCTCGCCGCCTCAATTCTGCGCTCTGCCTCTTCCTGAAATGCAAGCTGTTCCTCTGTGACTCTCTTTATTTCATCATTCACCCTTCGGAACATCTCGGCGTTATCTGCATAACGCTTTTCCTCTTCCGCCAGGATTTCAAAGCGGCGATTAAAGACTTTCGTTTGAATCTCTAATATCTTTTGCTCTGCCTCTTCAAACGTAATCCCTCTGGCATCTGCCGCCTCATGCAGACTCTCAGCGGAGCGCTGCGCGTAATCATCGGCAAGGCTTAACAACTTCTCCTGATGCTCTCGTAGCGAATCAAGCTGCTTCTGTGCGGATTCATCCTGAATCTTTTGGATATTATCGGCGCGCGTTCTTGTAGCGTCTTCTATCTCACGGTCATATTTCGCACGCTCCGAAGACCCTGGCTTAGTTAAAGCGCGCTGCTTATCAAGCTCACGCTTAGTCTTCTTATACCTTTCCTCTTCGGCAGCTATTGACTCGCGGGTGAATTCTTCAAGGCTAATAAGTTGGAGCTTGTATTCACGCTGGAGAGCGGCGGTCTGACTCTTGTACGCCTGCTCTATGCCCTTTAACTTCTCTTCCAGTGTCCGCAGTTCCTCACGGCGCGCTTTCTCTGCCGCCCGTCCACTTGCTTTCGGCGGAAAGAAAACATCCTCAACTACTTTCTGCGTAGCCTCATCGCCCCTTTTTTCTTTTACGTCCGCGCCAATGGTAGGGTCTTTAAGAGACTCGCGCGCCATACTTCGCGCAGTTTGAATGTTGCCCCTAGCGATGGCAACGATGGCAGCAATGCGCGCTTCGATGCGGGTGTCCCGGTGAGACGCAAGGTCTGCGAGGGCTTTTTTTGCTCTCGCGGCCTCTGTGGTTACATCGGCAAGCGCACCGATCTGCCGCCTGAGCGCCAAAGTCGCGGCATCAGTCTGAGGTATAAGAGCGCCTTGCGCGTTTGTGGTCAGGCCGAGCGCGTGAGTAAGGTCTGTATAGAGGTTGGCGGATTTCCCTGTAGAATCGGAATGTCTTGCCTGAGCAAAAGCGTGGGCAAAAAGCTGCTCTTTACTTTTACCCGTAGCCTCTGAGTAAATATCAACTGCTTCCGCCGCTTTTTGTGTCTTCTCCTGAGCTTCAGAGAGCGCCTTATTCTTTGCGCTAATAATATTCTTATGCAGTACGTCTCCTGCCGCCTGCAAAACCACATTCGCTCTGCTGGTTTCTTCGACTCTAATCAGGCTCTGTTGGGCCTTCTCTTGATTCTTAATCGCAACGACAAGCGAATTGACGAGAGCAATCTCCTGCGCCTTCTGTAGCTGCAAGCCAGTCTCTAGTTCTTTACGCTTGGCTGCAATTAACTCCTCACGTTTTCTTTTCTCTTCATCTGTAGCAGCATTCAGCTTTTCAACTATTGCGAGTTCCTGACGAGCAACTTCCACACGATGCTGCGTAGTTGTAATCTGCTCTTTAGTGACAATTATTACTTCTTCTTGCGCCGCTAATAATTTATAGAGTCCCACAGCGGCAGCCGTGACAGCCAAGACGATAAGACCTATTGCATCGGCGCTAAGCCCTATCTTCGCGCCCATCTCAGCACTAGACGCTGCCACGCCACTCTGAGCAGACGCCAAATTACTAAGCGACGTAAGAGCCTTCCCTGAGGCGAGATTTTCAATACCCTGCCCTAATGAAACGACAGTGCGCGTTGCTTTGGCGAATGCTGAGTTAGTCGCATTGATCTCTTCACGGACTTTGCCAGCCGGGGTCGCTATCGCAGCGGCTGAAGTGGTCGCCGCGTTCTTTACTTCAGCCACTTCTTTGGTGACAAGTTCACGCAGATTTTTTACTTCGCCGCTCGCTTGAGACGAATCGGCCTTAATACGGAAAAGCAGTGAGAGGGCGTCAGCGGCCATTACATACCTACTTTCTATACCACATCAGGATCGTTCTTATTTATAATCCTCGGCGTTCCCCTTGTTTCATATCCGTATTGGCTCATAGCCGGAGCCGTGGCCGTGCGCTTAATAAAATCCGCTTCTGACATCTTCATGCGCTCGCCACCGCCTCTGTATTCACCGTCAACGTAAATCGCTGGTCCGTCATCACCGTATGACACATCGCTGCTCTGTGATGAATCGTCGCCACCGTCGCCAGCGAAGGCGCTCAGCACCCTTGTTGAAACTCCCGCTATAAGCGCGTTCAATTTCATTTCCTCTTTCTTATCCCGGTAATGTTCAACGCAAACCATTCCAGCTTGATCTATGTCAATGGCAATTAACTCATCACGAATCCCCAACCGCTGAGACAGCCTCTCTCCCGCCTCCTCTGCCGCCAGAGCTAACCCCAGAAGGTTCGCCGCTTTGTTCGTCAGAAGGAAAGCTCTCCAGCGTGGCTACGCTGACTTGACCCCCTGTTTCAAGTTCTACAGGGAAGGCAGGCACAAGCCTCATAACCCATGCGTGGATGTAGGCTCGGTCAGCGGGCGGGATGTCTTTGTATTCGATTTCGAGCGGGTCAGGCGGGTCTGAATACTTTTCAGTAACTCGCGGCTCTAGGAGTGCGGCTGTTACATTCGCGCGCCTGATGTCTTCGTTGTCGAGCAGGTGTTGATCTGTGAGGTCGCCCTCTTCAATCTTGCCGAGCCTTTCCAGGGTTTTCGCCGTGAAATTGTTAGGCAGCACCCCCGTCTTTATCACGTCCCCAATGTCGGGCATCCTCACCCTGTATGAGTTGCCCGTTTCAGGATTAGTGATTAGCGGCCTCGACTTCTCGCGCAACTCAATGCCTGACACAGCCTTGATAGCTTTCTTCTTTTTCATTTTTCCCTTAATTCCTCTTCCTGCGCGTGCTCGCGCTTTAATCGTTCGTACTGTGCCAGGGCCAACTTTGACGGCGGCGACATCGAATCAAAGGCCCGGCGATTCGTGCGGCGCATCTCGATTAGCCGCTCATAAAATGCGTTCGGTTCAAAATGAACGGGCGCTTTAATTTCTATACCCATACAAAACGAAAGCGCCGCCACAAGTGAGCGTGTCTTTGCTCATCAAGTGACGGCGCGGTTACTGGCATCAAAGCCAACAGGCTTTATGAGTCCGTGACCATCTGACTATTTATCAATCTCAGCGTCTGCCGTTGAGATTATCTGAGGCGCTATCCTCGCCGCCTCTTCGGGATGGCGCTGTAACCTCTGCGCCAGCCGCTTAACATTGTACCAAGATTGGCGCACAGGGTCTTTCTTTTCTTGCGTCGCTGTCTCGTGCTGTTTGTTCATAGCCCTAATTCACATACTCGCCCTGAAGGGTCTTAGACTGTCGGCGCAGATAAGCGCTCTTGAGCCGTAAGGCTTCCTGTTCGCGCTCTCTGTCGGTTGCGGCCATCACTTCAGAAAGCGTCTCGGCAAACATCCTGTTGGCCCATCCTGGCCGCTCTGTGGCCTTGATGGTCTTAAAGGCTTCCGTCATTTCCTGTCTGGTTATTGCTCTCGGCATTGTTTTAACCTTTCTCTATGCTCACCGGCTTCTCGTTTTGTCCTGCGGTATTTACCAGTAAGAGGGATATACTCGCAGGACAAAAGCGACTGTGCGAAAATTGTGCAAGACCATTCAAGTCCATTTAGGAAAGGGGCGGCGAGGGCCTGCCCGGACCCGCCCCTTTCCAGCCAATCGCAACCCATTCATCTCGCGCCGTTAATGATGCAAAAAAGGGGCTTTTGGATGTTGAGGTGATTCCTTAGCTCATACACTCTATTGCACTGAAAAAAAAGATGGCCACAATATATTGACATCACCAAAATAAAGGAGTATATTCCGCTCCGCTTGGGATGAGGCAAGCAAAAAGGGAGCGACGTAGGAGCCCAAAACTTCGCTCTTTTCGGGATTTTATTGCCTCGAATTAGGCCAACCGCAGTATCCGAATTACAGTCTTATTATATAAGCGGCACGCCAGCGGTTCTCGTGCCGAATCTTTTTTAACCATGAGCCTCGCGCCATCTGGAGTGGCGCGGGAAAGGCAGAGCAGATGAGTACAGTCCTTGACCCGAACACCCCTAATCAAAATTTAGCTACGGCGGCGGCTCGCTCAAAACGACGGCAGAGCCAGCCCCTCGGTTTGAATGCCCGGCGCGTCGTCAGTAAACGATATTCTTTGAAGGACGCGCAGGGACAGCCCATCGAGGAATGGGATGATATCGTGAGACGGGTCGTCGGTCATGTGTCTGTTGCGGAGACTGATGCCAAGCAGCGCGATGAATTCTACTCTGCCATGACGCGGACAATGCTCGACCGCGAGTTCATTCCCAATACCCCCTGCCTGGTCAACGCGGGCAAATCGAACGGGCAGCTCGCCGCGTGCTTCGTCCTGAAAGTGCCGGACTCTATTTCTGGAATCATGGAGCATGCGAAGGCCGCTGCGACGATTCACCAGACAGGTGGCGGTACAGGCATGACCTATGAATTTCTGCGGCCGTCCGGCGCGATGGTCAGCTCCACTCGCGGCGTGGCTTCGGGGCCTGTCTCTTTCATGAACATCGTCAATCAGGTGACGGACGTCGTGAAGCAGGGTGGGGTCCGCCGCGGCGCGAATATGGGTATGCTCAGGGTTAATCACCCAGACCTGCTGCGTTTTATCCACGCCAAGAACGATCAGCACTCATTGACTAACTTCAATATCTCCGTCAACGTCACGGACAAGTTTCTTGAGGCCGTCGAGAATAAAGAATGGTTCCAACTTGAGTTTGATGGTGAGCCCTGGAACGAGCACATCTATGATCCTGTGATGGATGGTGATTACGCTATCTATCGTCAACCTTCCGGTAAGACTGTGACCTTTTGCGACAAGGCCGCATTCCAGATTGCAGACCTCTCAGACTGCGTCAGAGAGGACCCGCCGCGTCCCGGTATGGTCTATGCCCCTGATATCTGGAATCGCATCGTCGCATCGGCGCATAAGTATGCGGAGCCCGGCGTCGCCTTCATAGATGAAGTGAACCGGCACAACCACATGATGAAGTCAATGGGGCCGATCTATTCATGCAACCCTTGTGTGACGGGAGATACGTTGATCTACACCGGGGCTGGCTTAATTGCGGCCCACGATTTGTGCAAACGTCAGAAGACATTTCAAGCGGTCATAGATGGGCGGTTCGGGCGTGAAGATAAGTTAAGCGAAGTAGCCCCGGTTTTTTACACAGGATATAAAGAAGTCTTTCGTTTACGCACGCGCGAAGGCTACACGCTCAGAGCAACGGCGAATCACCGCATCATGACGCCGCGCGGCTGGGTTGAACTAGGTGATCTTCAGGCAGGTGACCGCATACATATTCTTAACTGCAAGGGTGGCTTTGGTCTGACCGGCTCGTTGGAATTAGGACGCACGCTGGGGTGGCTGGTCGGCGACGGAACGCTGACAAGCGGTAAAGCCGTGCTCTCCTTTTTCGGTGACGAGCAAAGCCTCGCCCCACAGTTTGCCGATTACGTTGACAAATTGGTGTCGCCCTTGACGGTCGGAGATCGCGGTGTTTATCCGGTTGGCGCCAATGTGATTGCGGGGCGTGCGGAAACCCGCATCCAGTCAACACGTCTCTTTACTCTCGCTAAAGAACTCGGACTTGAAAAGGGCGATGAGAAGCTATGCGCGCCCGCTGCTGTCTTTGCCGGCAGCGAATCCATGCAGCGCGGATTTTTGCAGGCGCTTCTTTCGGCGGACGGGACGGTTCATGCCGATCCGCTCAAAGGAAATCACGTGCGCTTGACTTCGGTTTCTCCGAAACTGCTCGAAGAAGTGCAACAGCTCTTGCTTAACTTCGGGATCGCCTGTCGTATCTACCTCAACCGTCGCTCGGCAGAGGCGCGACCGCTGCCGAATGGGAAGGGCGGACGCTCTTTTTACAATTGCCGTCCTTGCCACGAGTTGCATATCTCAAAATCCAACATCGAAACTTTTGCTGATGAGATCGGGTTCATTGTCCCGTCCAAGCAAGCGAAGCTGAATCAAATCGTTGCCAGCCGAAAGCGCCGCCCAAACATAGAGCCTTTTACAGCAACTGTCGAAAGCATCGAATCGGAAGGTTACGAGGACGTTTACGATTTAACCGAGCCTTTGACGCACTCGTTCATTGCCAACGGTATCGTGGTGCATAATTGCGGCGAGCAGTTCCTGCATTTCTCAAACTCCTGCAATCTGGGCTCGATTGATTTGGCGAAGTTCTACGACCCCGTCAATCGTGTTGACTGGGACCGCCTGCGCGAAGTCACTCACCTCAGCACCAGATTTTTAGATAACGTGATTGATACCTGTACCTGGCCGCTGCCAGAGATTGACGACACGGTCAAGCGCACGCGCCCTGTGGGCTTGGGCATCATGGGCTTTGCGGACCTGTGTCTCCACCTCAAGATTACTTACGGCTCACCGCAATCCATTGATCTGATGGATGAGGTGATGGGATTCGTTCGGCGCGAGGCCTGGACCGAATCCTTAAGGCTCGGAGCAGAGCGCGGCGTCTTTCCCGAACTCGAACCCAACAGGGAAGCTTACGCGGACTTCATTTATAACCAGATCGGCATCTCGCGCGATGTCCCGCTCACCCCGCGAAACTACGAGGTGACGACCATTGCGCCGACCGGGACGATCTCGCTCGTGGCTGAAACTTCTAGCGGTGTTGAGCCGAACTTTTCTTGGGCCTACGTTCGCCAGGACACCCTGGGGACGCGCACGTATGTTCACACTCTCGCCGCACAGGCGCTCGGTATGGAAGTTGATCAGACAGATCAGGAATCAATCAACAGGGCTGCGGCCCATGTCGTCGAGCATGAGTCGGAGCTTCCGCCTTACTTCATCTCCGCGATGGCGATCAGCGCGCAGCAGCACGTCCACGTGCTTGCAGCCGCGCAGCGCAACGTTGATAATTCCGTCTCGAAAACCTGCAACGGCGCGGTCAACGACACGGTCGAATCCGTGGACGAGCTTTATCGTCTGGCGCGCCAGCTCGGGTGCAAAGCCGTCAGCTACTATCGCGACGGCTCCCGTGAAAATCAGGTTCTGACTTCGATGAAGCAAGAGGAGAAGGGCGAGCTTGCCTGCAACCCGGAGGCGATGGCGGAAGTCCTCGACGAGCCGCCTGCGAGCCATGCGGATGCGGCGCACGTCGCCACGATAACGAACGTGAAAGAGGTGACGCCTATCCGCTACGAGCGCCCGCGCGAGCTTCGCGGGGCGACGTGGCAGATACCCTTTGATGGTCAGAATCTGTACGTGACGGTCAATCACGACGGGCGGATGATTCAGGAAGTGTTTGCGACGGGGCCGATCTCCGGCGGAGTGGGATTGCTCGCCTCCAAGATGTTGCGCGGCGGCTTCGACGCCGCTGAGGTCGCGCACAGTTTGAATAAAGTTACGGGCACGCACTCGGTCTGGTTCAACGAGCGTCTTTTGACTTCGCCGGAGCAGGCGGTCGCGGAATGCATCATGCTCACCAACCGCCGCATTCAGGGGCTACCCGATTCGGCGCGGGCCGCGGGCAAAGCTCCAGGCAATCTGACACTTGGCTCGACCGGAACGGTGATGTCGAACATGATTGGCGTTTGCCCGGAATGCCACGGCCAGTTGGAACACGCCTCGGGCTGCGATTCCTGCAGGGATTGCGGTTACTCCAAGTGTAAATAGTTGATTGCTCCTAACAATGTCGGGCGTGGCCGGGGTGTTCAATCTCCAGCCACGCCTTTTTTATTCCGACAGCCTGCCGGGAAATGTTTGGGAGAATCATTCACGCATTGGCTCACTCAGTCATGCAAGGTTTGAGTTCGGCCCGATAAAGCTGTAACTTAATGGGCGATGTCATCTCCCGAGCGGTCTCCTACAGCCTCAGAAAAGATAGCTACAAAGGATCGGCGCTCATCATTCACCGCACTGAAGCATCGCGATTTCCGCCTCATGTGGTTGGGGCAGATAGTCTCCGTCACGGGGTCGCAGATGCAGCTGGTGGCGATTAACTGGCACGTCTACCTGCTGACGAAATCGCCGCTGGCGCTGGGCGTGGTCGGGCTCGTGCGGGTTGTCCCGATAATCTTGTGCTCGCTCCTGGGAGGCGTCGTGGCCGACGCCTTTGACAGGAAACGCTTAATCCTGATCACACAGGTGGTGATGTTATTGAGCGCCGCCGCGCTCGCCCTGGTGACGGCGTCAGGGATGCAGAGCGTGTGGCCCATCTACGCGCTGACAGCAATCTCTTCGGCGGCAATCGCGTTCGACAATCCGGCCAGAAACGCTCTCATGCCTCTGCTCGTGCCGGCGGAGGTCTTCACCAACGCCGTCAGTCTGGGATTGATGGCCCTGCACGTGAGTATGATCGTCGGACCCGCGCTGGCCGGACTTCTTTTGAGCGATCTCGGCCCGGCCCTGGTTTATGCTCTCAACGCGATTTCGTTTCTGGCCGTCATCGTGGCCGTCATGCTGATACGTGCGAGCGGTCGCATTGAAGCGGGAGAGAATGAGACCAGGCGTGTGAGCTTGGGAGCCTTGCGCGAAGGTTTGAGCTTCGTCTGGCGAACGCCGATTATTGTCCAGACGATGACGCTGGACTTCGTCGCAACTTTCTTCGCTTCGGCGACGGCGTTGCTGCCCATCTTCGCCGCAGAGATTCTGCACGTAGGGGCAGGCGGCCTCGGAATGCTCGCCGCTGCCCCGGCCGTAGGCTCTGTGCTGGCGGCGTTCGGGATGGCGCGCCTGGGCGCAGTCCGCAGGCAGGGCGCGACCGTCCTCGCCTCGATAGCTGTTTACGGGGCGGCGACCATTGTGTTCGGTCTTTCAAAGATTTTCTGGCTTTCGCTCGTAATGCTGGCGCTCCTGGGCGCGGCAGATACCGTCAGCACCGTGCTCAGGCAAACGATTCGCCAGCTGGTAACCCCGAATCACCTGCGCGGTCGGATGACGTCTGTCAACATGATCTTCTTCATGGGCGGTCCGCAGTTGGGAGAGTTTGAGGCGGGCGTCATGGCAAGGTTCCTCGGCGCTCCGCTCTCCGTGGTCACAGGCGGCATCGGGTGCCTGTTGGCCGTCGTCGCGGCGGCGAAAACGGCCACGAACCTCCTGAACTACGGGGCGGATTCCGAAAAGCAATAGCGGAAATATATATAACCCGCGGTGCAATTGGGGTTGCTATGTGAAGGATTCATGGGCGCAACGGCCCTACCAATTTACTTCTTGCGCGCGGTGGCCCATGAGTGTACTATGCGCGCGCACCTGCTCTGGAAACGCTTGCTTCTCACGAGAGACGTTTCAATGCTTGTAGAATGCGTGCCACGCCCGGAACTAAAAGCGCCCGTACTCGGTCTGATACGAAAGATAGCGGATGACCACGAGAAGGGCGAGTTCGAGATTTCGATGGCCGAGATGTTCGCGGCTTTCGGTCTCTCTCTGGGCGAACAGGAATGGGGCAAATTGCGTGACCGCGGAGAGGTTCGTTTCCTTCCGCGAGGACCCTCACACGGAGAGTTTTCCAACGGGGGGCGGCAGCAGGAGCTGGCGACCCATGAGGGATTAACTTTAGTTGTCCCTGAATCGCTGCGAGGCGCTTACGTCACCACACCCTCATCCCTGACTCTGAAATTTGCCGAAGGCTCCGCACTGCGGGGCTGCAAGCGTGTGTTCGTACTCATCTGCCAGGACATCATTAAGATTGATGCCGACGAGCATAAGTTATACATAGATTTGCCCGGCGAAAAGTACGATCTCTGTTTCATTTTCTGAAGTCCCGGAGACTTCTCCTTCTTTCCTGCCATGGTGTGGCTATGGCAAATAGGCGTCAGCACGAGCGCACTTCATTGCCACTCGAAGTGCGCCTGGAAAGCCTTTCCGGGAGATATGTCGCGCGCCTGAGCGACGTCAGTCCCGGCGGGTGCTTTGTCGAGACACTCGCGCAGGTAAGCGTTGGCGAACGAATTCGGTTCGAGATCAAGCTGCCGACAGGGCGCTGGCTGCCTTTGTGCGGTGAGGTGGTCTATTTTCAAGCCACTCTGGGATTCGGCGTTCGCTTTACGGACCTGACTGAGTTGGATCATCAGATGCTGGCGATTCTCATAGAGTACGGCCGGGAAAGCTAGGTTCTGTTGACATATCGTTTTTCGTTTCAATTGCCACTAGCTTGAGCTAGTGGGGTGGAGCGCATAAGAAAAGGCGGCTTGAGCCGAATTTAAGGAGAAACTCCTTCCTTTCGGCTTCAGCCCAAGTTAGGCTGAAGCCGAAAGGAAAGTTGAAACAATAGAGTTCGGCTCAAGCCTCTGGCCCGACCATGAAACCTATCCACTAGCTAAAGCTAGTGGCAATTGACAAACCAAATGTCAACACGACCTAGCAACTGGAACAATCTTATTCGGGACTTTGTAAAGAGATGACATCCGAGTGGTCGCCCTTGGAGACCGGAAAACATCAGGACCACGTCATCGCGCATGTTCTTGGTGCGACCGTGCTGGGATATTTCGAGTTCGACCAGGCAGCATATCTCTCGCTCGACATGGGTTTCATCTGGACGATCTTCCTTGACGGCGAGATGGGTCTGCTCCCGCAGTCGGTCGCCGTCGGCGAGCTTGAGCTTGAAAAGGAGGCGAAGGCCGAATTGCTTGCAGACTTAAAGCTGCTGGCCGAGGAGGGCGCGAATGCTTTGGGGCTGGCGCGGATGACGGCAGCGCCAGTTGATTGCCTGATAAAAGAGGTTCGCTTGCTGGCCCTGGAGGGGCAGCGGCGCATTCTGATTACGGGCGAGCGAGAGAGTCTCGCCATTGAAACCTCGTTGCAAACAGGCGAGATTAATTTCGAGCCAGTATTCGAGGAGAACATGCCCGCCTGATTTTGTGCTCGCCCGCGTCACCGGGCATGACAACTGGGAAGAAGAAAGTTTCAACAGGAGGCACATCGGTAACTTATCTTTCATGATGAACCTAAAAAGCGATCAGAAGCAGGCGGGTGGGTATTCCCCCGGCTTCAAGTTGGATCAAACTAACCGCGACGCAGCTTTCAAACAATTCGACGCGGAATCAGGTGGGGGCGCAGACCCGGAGGACCGGGACGCCCCGCTCGATGATGCCGCGCGAAGCGAGCGAGAGTACGTGCGCCAGCGTTTACGCGAAGAGTTAAAGCGCGAGCCGACCGAACAGGAGCTTGACGAGTGGCTACGCCAGCACACCGAAGGCTACTGAGAGCAGGCAACAAAAGGGATCAAGAAAACGGTTTGCGCCACGACTATTTCCGTCCCCCTTCAAAGGAGAGAAGCGATGGCAAAAAGAGAACCGTCCGAATACAGAGCTAGATTGACAGATGACGCGGGCATCATTCGCGGCAGAATTCCGTCACCGCTGGTGAGAGAGCTTGGCGGACGACCGGGCGACTATATTGTCTTCCGCACAGACAGCTCGGGTAAGGTCACGGCCAGCTTGTCGCGCGCCAGAGGCGGGACAAAAAAAAGTTCCAAAGGCAGAAGATAGCCTGGCAGGCGACTCACAGCCAAAACTTTACGAAAACGAGAGATGCCGGACCGGCAAAAGCGTTTCGCCCGCGGGCCTGCGTTAGCCAGCTTTAATCCTTCAATCGCACGCTCTGTGGGGACTCAGCAGTAATCGTCTGCCGATTGAAAGAAGTCGCCGGAAAAGTCGAACGCGCCGCGATCTTTCGACCGGGCGCGTTGCGACTCCACATATTTTCTGAAGGCTACTAGCCGCCAGACACGATGATCTGGTTATCAATGTCCCTCACGCCTCGGATGACCTTGACCAACCTCTCAATTCGATCCTTGAGAGCCTGCGTGTCCACTGTGCCGATCAGCGTCACTTTCCCTTCCGTTACCGTGGCCGTGACGGCGACAGTCGAGAGCGTGGCGTCTTCGGCCATCTTCTTGTCTATTTGTGATCGGATGGCTGTATCATCCGACCCGCTGGAACTGCTAACAGCGGGCTCAGGGACTGCCGGTGCGGGTTGTTGAATGATGATCGGAGGTTGCTCTGCTATCGGAGCCGGTTGCTGAATAATGATTGGCGCCTGCTGCGGTGTCGGCTGTTGGATGACGACGGGCTGCTGCGGCTGCGCTGCTGCCGATGTCGTCGTAGTCCGCGTGCTGGAAGTAGTGGCGCTATCGTCATCCCGCCTGTTCAAGATGAACAGAAAGAGGATCGTGACGAGAGCGACCGAGCCGATGACGAGCGCCGCGACAATGCCTGGGGCGATGCCCCTGCGTTCGGGCACATGCGCCGCCACGGTCTGCACAACCTCGCGACGCCCAGCCGGAGTTTCAATCACAACACGGCTTCTCTTATGCTGTTCTTCTTCGTATGCCATACCAAATTCTCCAATTCGGAATCAGTCTTAGCTAAGTTGATGGCGAGGTTTTGACCGACGCGCTTTAATTGGCACGGCGTCGGTAATGACGGCTCTTTTTGGTGTAGATATAAGAACCACCTGCGCCTGCTATCGCACCGATGACGGCGCCTTTCTTCCGACCGATAGCCCCGCCTATGCCCGCGCCGGCGAGCGTTCCTCCGGCGACAGTTGCTATGCGCCTGTTGCTTCTCTTGAAATGGCGGCGCGCGGCTTTTCTATTCATAGCGTAAATGGTGCTCCCGCCAGCGCCGATGGCCGCGCCCTTTTTCCCACCAATCAGCGCACCGATGGCCGTGCCGCCGCCGATGATAGCGACCGTCCGAGCCTTACGCCCGAAACGCGAACGCTTGCGCCGGTCCTGTGCTTCGACAGGCAGAAACGTCGTTGCCAGCAATATGAGGCAGATCAACAATCCGGTTACTCTCTTCATGCTTACTTCTCCTTCAAGAGCGAACTCATACAAGATTACTGGAAGAGAATTTTATCATTCCGGTCAAATGCTTCAGCAAATAGTATTCCGCTAATAATAATCCATGAAGTGAAAGCAAAGGCATGTAAAAACCTCTGGTTTCTAATCATTCCGTCAAATTGAACTGAAGGCACGGCGCATCATCTCTACTGTCGAGCGTATGCAATGAAAACAGGAGCCAGGAGTCAGAAGTCAGGAGTCAGGAGAAAAGAAAAACAAAAGCGGTTCTCCGCCTGATCCATTCTGACTTCTGACTTCTGACTCCTGGCTCCTGCTTTTTGTTTGACCTTCTCGTACGCGTCCTCGCATAATCCGGCGTATGACGACGGCAATTGTGCATCACACGATTTACCAGGAGCATGAGACGGGCGAAGGGCATCCCGAAAGGCCGGAGCGTTACGCTGTGGTGATGGATGCTCTCAGAAGCGACGGTGAGCTATGGCCGAAAGTCCTGGAGTTGAAGCCTGAGGCCGCGCCTCGCGGGCTGGTGCAATCCTGCCACACGCCGCAGCATTTCAAGGCCGTCGAGCGGGCTGTGAGCGAGGGGCTTGGCTATCTGGACGCGGACACGGTCGTCTCGATGCGCTCGCTGGATGCGGCCCTTTATGGTGCCGGTGGGGTGTGCCGTGCTGTTGATGCTGTGATGCAGGGTGAGGCTGATAATGCTTTCCTGCCGGTGCGCCCGCCCGGGCACCACGCCACAGCCGAACGCGCCATGGGGTTCTGTCTTTTCAACAATGTCGCCATCGGTGCGCGCTACGCGCAGTCGAAGTACCCGGAGGTCGAGCGAGTCGCCATCGTTGATTGGGACGTACATCACGGCAACGGCACACAAGGAATTTTCTATGACGATCCTTCAGTCTTCTTCTTCTCGATGCACCAGTATCCTTGGTATCCGGGCACAGGAGCGCGCGGCGAGACGGGCATGGGCCGGGGGCGAGGATACACTCTGAACGTGCCGGTCCGCGCCTCGACTCGCGCCGAGGAGCAGCGCGTGATGTTCGACGCCGCGCTCGAAGAGATCGGATCGAAATTCAAACCCGATCTGATAATGATTTCCGCGGGCTTTGACGCGCATGAAACGGACCCGCTCGGGCAGTTGTTATTAACGGATGAGGATTTCACGAGAATGACGAGCGTCGTGAAGGAGTGGGCCGCAAGTACGTGCCAGGGCCGCATCGTCTCCTCGCTCGAAGGTGGGTACAACCTCGGAACACTCGGAAACACGATACGCGCTCACGTCCGCGAGTTGATGAAGGAATAGAAAGGAATGCAATCGTGGCGGCGCGTGTGATGAATTGTCAGTCGCCGGGATTCACGGTTATCAAACCACGCCAGATGAATTTCTCCACCTGCCTCCGGTGGCGCAGGATATGGACGATGGCGTGCTCCAGCAAGCTTTCGACGTTATATACCACTCCCCAACGGCTCCTGATAACCGTAGCTGAAATCTCTTTGTCGCTCATCTCCCACCTGCCCTCCAAAGTCTCCGCAGTGTAGCGAAGCGCGGCGTCAAGTTGCTCCGGAGATTCCTGCTGGGAGAGTAGCCTGGGTTGAGGGCGATTGGACGGGATAGAGAATTGCTCTCTGATGTAATCCGCATAACCGTAGGCGGACCTGACCACGTGCGACATAATGGTCTGCGCCGAACGACAATCTTCGTCCTTCGTCTGTGAGTCAACAACCCGCACGAAATCATCTACGGGGATGCGCTCGATTAGCCGTCGGAGTTCCGACGCTGCCCGCTCATACTCATCCATCAACGCCCCAATAGCGCCGCTTCGGTAGGTCTTCTCCATATCTCGCATTTCTATCTCCAGTGATTGATTATACAGCAGGGCGTAGCCTGACAGGCTTTTAAAGAGTGCTCAACTCCGATTCGCGGTATAACGCCGCCCTCGGTGTAGGGAACTGAACTTGCCAAAATCGTTTGAGGGAGGGCAGAACTTTGTGAGGAGGCTTCACGGATTCGCCCCTTTAACTCTGTACACGAGCCGCGCCCCTGCGGTAAACTCACTGTTGCTCAAAAAGTTTCCGAGGCGCCGGGTATCGCGCCTCTGGAAGCCTTTGCGAGCCGGAAATTGCTTGACCGTCCGCGCTCGATGACGTTCAGCTTTAAGACAGGTTAAGAACGAGCGCCAGGCCCTTCGACGAAAGGGAAAGCCCTTTGAATCCTCGCGCGGGCTTTCCGAGGGAGAAAAAAAGATGCCAGACGTAGAGATCACTTGTGCCGAGTGCGGCACGGCGTTCCCGTTTACGGAGCGCGAGCAGGAATACTACACGGAAAGAAACTTGAGTCAGCCGAAGCGTTGCAAAGCTTGCCGCGACGCCCGCCGTGCGAACTTCGGCGGAGGCGGCAGGGGCGCTGGCGGGGAGCGCCAGCGTTTCGAGATCACCTGCGACCAGTGCGGCAAAACCGATTCAGTGCCTTTCAAGCCTTCCAGCGGGAGACCTGTGCTGTGCGGCGAATGCTTTTCCGCCGGTCGCGCTCAATCGTGAAGCGCTCTATTTTTAAGGGCGAACAAATTAGCCACCGCTGCCGTATAGCAAATTTGTTAAATTAACCGGTGATTCGTTCGAATCATTTGCCTGCAACTTTAATCAGCAAATGACCCGAAGGAATCGTTGATCCGTTTTTTATGAGTTATGAAACCGTCCAACTAGAGGTCCGCGACGACGAGGTCGCCGTCGTCACGCTCAACCGTGCTGACGCGCTCAACGCCCTGACCCCTGCGATGGGGCAGGAGTTTCGCGCCGCGATGAATGAAGCACGGGAGCGCGGCGCGCGCGCCATCGTCCTGACGGGCGCTGGCCGTGCCTTCTGCGCGGGCGGCGATTTACGCGAAATGCGTCGGATTGCAGAGAAGGAGGGCCGCCTCGGGGCTTTCTTTGATGAACCGCTCAACGTCATACACGGTTGCATACGGGTCATCAGAGAAACGCCCCTGCCCGTTATCGCAGCCGTCAACGGCATCGCCGTCGGAGGCGGTTGCAACCTCGCTCTCGCTTGCGATCTGGTCCTGGCAGCGGAGAGCGCGCAGTTCGGGCAAGCGTTTATCAAGATCGGACTGACGCCGGATTGCGGAGGCACCTTCATCCTGCCAAGACTCGTCGGATTAAAGCTCGCGACAGAGCTTTTAATGACAGGCGATACCGTCAGCGCCGTTCGAGCCGCCGAGATGGGGATGATTAACCGCGTGGTCGCAGACCAGGAGTTGATGACCGAGGCGCTCAATCTCGCTGTACGTTTAGCCAGCGCCCCGACCGCTGCTCTCGCTCGAATAAAGCAACTTCTGGATGAAAGCGCCACGAACGATTACAACGCGCAGCTCGATCTTGAGCACAAGACGCAGATTCAGTCAGGACAGACAAAAGATTTCATGGAAGGCGTCGCAGCCTTTTTAGAGAAACGGCCACCGAAGTTTACAGGCGGGTGAACCGTTTTAGAAGATAAGGTAAGGCTGCGAGCCGCTCGGACAAAATCCGGCGGCTCGAATTATTTTAACCGGAGGTGGTTATGACTTCAGTAACCTACGCGCAATTACTCCGCGGCAACCGCTCGTTCAGGCGCTTGCTTTCGGGACAGGTCGTTTCCGAGCTCGGCAACTGGTTCAACTTCATTGCCGGGTTGGGACTGGTGCGCGCCGTCTCTCAGTCCGCGCCTGAAGCGACGGGGGCAATGTTGATTCTTCGGTTAGCTCCATTCGCGCTGTTCGCGCCGCTTGCAGGGGCTTTCGTGGACCGCTGGTCGCGGCGCACGGTGATGATCGTGTCGGATGCCGCGCGCGCCATCTTCGCGCTCGGCTTCCTGCTGGTGGACGGTCCAGAGGATTTGTGGATCGCCTACAGCTGCACGGTCGCCGCGACGCTTCTGGCGGCCTTCTTCGAGGCCGCGAAGAATGCAGCGATGCCGAACATCACGGGCGGGGAAGGACTCCTGGCCGGAAACGCTTTGCTGTTCTCCTCGCGCTTCCTGCTGATGTCTCTGGGCGCGGCGCTCGGCGGCTGGGCTTCGGCGCACTTCGGCTACAAGGTCGCGTTCATCATCAACGCGGTCTCCTTCCTCGTCTCGGCATATTCCATCTGGCTGATCCCGGAGGAACAGATGAGAGCGGATGACCGTACTGAAGATGAGAACGGGCGCTCCGGCCGGAAGCCTGAATCGAAGAGAGGTCTGCGCTTCTGGAGTGATCTGCAGGAGGGCTGGAAGTACATCGCGCGCTACCCTCTGGTGGCGGCGATAATCGGCCTCAATGTGCTGTGGGCGACGGGCGGCGGCGCCTGCAACCTGATCTACGACCGCCTGGGCAGCGAAGGCTTCAGTGGGCAGGGCGGGCTCAACGGCGACGCGGGCGTTGCGGCGCTCTACGCCACTGTGGGCGCGGGCGTCTTCTTCGGAATGTTGTTCGCACGCCGCGTCGGCGCGCACGTCGAGCTGCATGGCGTGACGGCCAGGTTCATCGGCTGGATGATGTTCGCGCATGGGGTGGTCTTCGCTATCGGCGGATTGATGCCGACGTTCTGGCTCACAGGATTAATGTTCTTCCTGTCGCGCTTCATCATCGGATTGGAGTTCGCCGTGCAGGAGACACTGATGTTGCGCATCCTGCCGGACAACCTGCGGGGACGTGTTGTGACTACGGACCGCGCGGCGGAAATTCTCGTCCTGACTATCTCGACGGTTTTCGCCGCCTGGTCGCTGCACGCGATAACGCCTCGCACATTGACCGTCATCGCGGGCCTGATGTCGGCCAGCCCCGGACTCATCTGGCTCGCCCTCTTTGCTTCTGGTAGGCTACGAATGCCGGCCGAACTTGAGGCAGAGGGCGAAACTGAGGATGAAAAGGAGGGCCTCCTGGCCTCCGCCGGATAAGAAGCAGGAGTTCGTGAATCGTGAATCGTTTATTCGTAAATCGTGAATCGTAAATCGTAAATAGACGCGTCCGTCCTTCTCTATTTACGATTCACGATTTACGATTTACGAATAAACGATTTACGAACAAAAAATGGTCGAGCCAAAACAGATTGAGGGGAAGGGCGGCGGCTTGCGGCGCACGCAGGCGAGCGTGGGGCGCGTGTTGCGCCTTGTGATGCCTCCCGTCGGGGCGGCTGCGGGCGTCCTTTTCGTCGTCTGGATTTTTGTCAACGATACTCGGGCTTACAGGGAAACCTACATCGGTCCCTTGCTCGGCATCCTCACCTTCATAGCAATCTGCCTGACCCTGATCTATTACGGTTACAGGGCGCTGCGCTGGGTCAAGCGAAAGCTGCTCTGGCGTGTGCGCCGGAGGCTGGTGATTACATACCTCTTTGTCGGACTGACACCGATAATCCTGCTGTCGCTGCTCGGGCTGCTGTCGGCTTTCGGCGGGTCCGCGCAAGGGATCGCACGCATCATCAGCTCGCAGGTCAACGCGACGGAAAAAGAGACGCAGGCGAGCGCGCGAAAACTGGCGGACGGATTGACGCGTCTTCCAACGAACTCCGATGATCGAGGCATTAAGGCCTGGCTCGAAGAGCAGGTCGCATTGTTGAGGGCGACGTTGCCCGGCGCGCGCGTCGCGTTGTGGCGTGGGGGGACAGGCGAGAACGAAAGGACTGTCGGTCAGCAAGCTGCCGCGCAATTCTTTACGGACGACACGGAGGATTTGAACGCGCGAAGCATTGGGAGCGACCCCTCGCCGCTGGAAACTAAACTGCCGGATTGGGTGAGCGGGCGCGCCGAGTGGAGCGGCCTGACTTTCACGCTACCTGCGAATTCCGATGCGAAATTCGGCGTGCCGTCAATGCGCGCAGTCGTCCGTGGCCAGTTCGGGAATCGCCCGTTCACGCTGCTTCTGGTCGTCCCCATCAGCCGCGCGCTGATTCAACGCTATAGTGAGACGACCGGAATCAATATCCGTCCGTTTTTCGTCGGATCATCGCTCATTCGGCTCGACATCGGGAGAACGCGCGGAACGCGGCGCGCAGAGTTTCGTGATACGGGCCCGTACGAGCGGATACCCGAAGAGATGTTTGATCAGGATCAGTTCGGCGAGCCCATCGAGAAGGAGGGGCTCACCTACCCGGTCGTCCTCAACGCCACGAACTGGACGAGCGGCGAAAGCTCCCCGCACCTCGGATTCCTCTTTAACTGGTCGTTCACGCTTGCCCGAAAACAGTTTTTCGGGAGCGGGGAAGCAGGGGAAATCTGGCGTCAGGCCCTGTGGATTGTCGCCGCGGCTTTTCTGGTGCTGGAGCTTCTGGCCCTGGTCGCCGCCATCTGGATGACGCGCGCCGTGACCGGCACGGTCCACAAACTACACAGCGCCGTCGGGTACATTAAGCGCGGGGATTTCTCGCACCGCGTCAAGGTCCGTTCCCAGGACCAGCTCGGCGAATTGGCCTCGGCCTTCAACGATATGTCCGGGAACATCGAAGCTCTGTTGGAGGAGCGCGTGGAGCGCGAGCGGCTGGAACGCGAGGTCGAGATCGCGGCGGAGGTGCAGGCGCAGCTCTTCCCGCGTCGCGTGCCCGAGCTGACGACGGCAGAGATTTCCGCTGAATGTCGCGCGGCGCGCGGCGTCGCCGGCGATTATTACGATTACATAGAGATCGCGCCCGGCCTTGTGGCTCTGGCCCTCGGCGACGTCTCGGGTAAAGGCGTCTCCGCGTCGCTCGTGATGTCGAACCTGCAAGCTTCGTTGCGAGCGCAAACTACCATCACGACCGAGCGCTTGAGTATCGCGGAGCGGGCGACGGCGGCGTCCGTAGAGACGGGCAGCAGCAGCGGGGGCGGCGGCGGCAAACTCCTCGCATACGTCGTCGCGGATGCGGAGATTGATGGCGCGGTTTCGCGCAACATGACGAACATCAACAGGCAACTCTGCCAGAGCACGGAAGCTAATCGCTTCGCCACACTTTTCCTGGCTATCTATGAAGACCGCATGCGCCGCCTGCATTACACCAACGCGGGACACAATGCGCCGATACTCGTCCGCGTGGACGGGACGGTTGAGCGTCTGACGACGGGCGGCATGATGGTCGGCGCCTTCGATTGGGCGGTCTACGAAGAGGCATCTGTGGAGCTTCAGCCTGGCGAGCTGCTGCTTATCTTCTCCGATGGCATCAACGAAGCCGAAAGCGATGCGGGCGTTGAGTATGGTGAGGAGCGGCTTCTGCGGTTCGCCGTCGAGCACCGCACACTGCGGGCGGATGAGCTGCGCAACGCCATCTTTGAGGAGATTGATGCCTGGTCCGGGCCGCGCGAGAGAGGTGACGATCAAACGCTCGTTATATTAAAGTCTGGAGTCTAGAGTCTGAAGTCTGGAGTCCGAGGATAAGAAACCTTTGACTCCAGACTCCAGACTCCAGACTCCAGACTTTTAAGCTGTGATAATCGTGGCGCGCAGGCCGGTCAGTTCCGAGAAGTCTTTGGAATAAATGGTCTCGACTTTGCGGACGCGATTGACTGTCTCGACCAGGTCGCTGGCAGGGATGAAGCCGTCCTCTACGTGCGCTATCGCCCACGACCCGATATGCAGGCCGACACGAAGCAGGTCTTCGACCATGTGCAGGTACTGCTGTTTGGTTACGATGCAGGCCCCCAGACGCCCCGCACGCTTGCTCTCCACCTCGCCCCAGAAATCATCTCCGCCGCGCACCCATTCTTCTCGCCAGGCCGAGATGGAAGACTCGCTCTGCTCGTTCATGCTTCTCGGGCGCGGGAGGCGTAGGAAGAGCAGATTCGTGTGCTGCTCGGCGAGAAATTCGCGCGCCTCACGATTGCCGCTCGTGTTGTGCTCGGAGTTGTTGACGGGAGGAGCCTGTGCTTTCCAGATGCGCCGGAAGACCTCAGAGAGCGGCTGACGAAACTCTCGCGACTCTTCATTAAAAGAGAGCGCATAATCGCCAACCATCATGCCGAAACTGAGCGCCAGGGCATGTGACACGCGAGAGTCGAGCTTCTCCACATTCCCGCGCACGTTGTCGAACCACCAGGCGTCAGTCTCGTTGAACCATTTACGAAGCGACGGGTTTTGAAGCTTGTACCGGGGCACGTAAGCATCTTCGAGGACCAGCGCGACATCTTCTTCCGTCAACTCCGTCTCATTATTCTCGATGAAGGCTTTGGCCTTGATCGCGGCCCACCGGGCGAGATCGTTCGCCTCGACACGCGCCCCCCAGCGTTTGAGATACACGCCCAGCTCCGGCTCGCCCGAAAAAGGTATCGAGACTGACTTAAACTTAAGGCGCCGCAGCACGCCCAACTCGAAGGCGAGCCACCCGTTCGGAGTCGTACCGTTTGTTTTATCCATATCGGTCTCGGGTCAGAGGTTTAAAGCTCAGAGTTTAAAGCCAGAGAGCCTTTTTCGTCCTTCGCCCCCAGGCTCAAGGCTCCAGCCCCCAAACTCTTTTTCGCATACGAGTTGAGCTCGGGGAGACTGCTCAATTGGAGAAAAGCTCCCACGACATTCGGGTCAAATTCCAGACCTGCCCACTCCGTCAAGTGTTTTCGAGCCTCCTCTTCGGTGTGCGCGGGACGGTAAGGGCGTGCGTCGGTCAGAGAGGCGTAAGCGTCCGCGACGCGCAGAATGCGTGCCGGGAGCGGAATCTGTTCGCGCCGCAGGGCATCCGGGTAACCCGCGCCGTTCCACCACTCCTGGTGCCAGCGCACCAGAAGCTGTACGCCGCGACCCGCGCCAGCCCGCGCGACTTCCTGCTCGCCTATGACAGGGTGACGCGCCAGGTCTATTCGCTCTTCCGCCGTCAGCGCGCCGGCGTGCTTGATATAGTCGCGCTCCATCGCGACTTCTCCGAGGTCATGCGCGAGCGCGGCCAGGCGTAACGCCGAGCGGTCCTGTTGCGCCAGGCGAAACGACTTCGCCAGAGCATCCGCCAGCTTCGCAATTCGAGCGGCGTGGGGGTTGGCGTAGACTTCGAAATCATCTGCCGTCGAAGCCAGGCGCATGAAAGCTTCACCGACGGCTCGCTCGTTTTCCGGGAAATCAACGTGAATGGGCATAAGTGACTGCGGAATCCAGAAGCCAGGAGTCAGAAGCCAGAATGAAGAAAGCAGCGATTCGCTTTCGGTGTCTCCCTTTTCTTCCGGCTGCTGACCCCTGACTCCTGACTCCTGCTTTTCATCCTCTCAATTTTAGAAACAGGCGTCGAGCCGCCTCGTTCTGCGGGTCAATGGAGAGCGCGCGGGCGATCTCACCCTGGGCTCTGCGCACCATCCCGAGTTCGCTGTAAAGCTCCGCGAGCATCACGCGGTAAGTGGCGTTCTTTGCGTCAAGCGATATGGCCGCTTTGAGCTCTGCTTCCGCGTTGCGGCGCAAACGCTCATCGCCCGCCAGGGCCTGACCGTAATGGGCACGATACCGCGGCTGTGTCGGGACCAGCCTCGCAGCTTCGCTTAAGCAGGCGATAGCGGATGCGCCGTTTCCACTCTGCAAGGCGGCCAAACCCTCCTTGAACTTTTCCTCGGCCTGAGATGTCGCTCGCGCAGCTTGAGTTTGCGATGCGGCGGGATTGGCGCGCGCGAAGTTCTCCCTGCTCGTATTATTTGCGTTATTGCTCCGATTCATCGTCCAGTCCGCGGGGACTGTGCGGGCAGACTCTTCCTTTTTGAACAGGGTCGAATCATAGGTGGCCCTGGAAGTTTTATCTTTAAGTATTTCATACGCCTGCGCGATCTGCGCGAAGGCTGATTCGATGCGATTATGAAGCGCGTCGTCCACGGTTTTACGAAAGCGGTCCGGGTGAAAACGCCTGGCGAGCCCGTGGTAAGCGCGCTTAATATCGGCGTCGTTTGCGGGACGGACGACGCCTAATATCTGATAATAGTTGGCCGCGCGGTCGAGCCGCTTAAACAGATCGTCGAGTTCTTCCTTCTCATCACGCTCTGCCACTGGAGCGCTCTCGGACCCTTTTGCAGTCGCTCTCTCTTGAGCCTTCAGGACGGGAGCCGCTGGCGTTGGCGTTGCCGCTTTGACGGCGCGGGCCCTGGCTATCTCATCCTCCGTGAACGCCCGGGGCCACTTCTCTCTAACGAGCGCGCCGCCGAGCGCGAGCGTGTAAACTATCCGCAAGGTTTCAGGCTCGGGCAGCCCAGCGATAGCCAATAGCTCATCAAGGCTCATGGGCGCTTCGATTCGTGACAGCACGAAGGCCTCGGAGGGAAGCAGGTTGAGCCCGTCAACCGCACCAGCTTCCGGGGAGAGTTTTTCACCTCCGTCTGAGAACCTTGCGGCAACAAATTCTGCCGGGAGTCGGCGGGCAGTCTCCGTCAGAAGTTCAAGCGACTTGATTCTGGAACGAGTCTCATCACTCAAACGCACGCGCGGGTCAAACTCCCATTCCCCCTCGGTCCAAAGCAGAACGTGGCAGAGCAATTCGGAGACTTGGTGCGCCACCAAATCTGCCAGGAGGTCCCGGCTCAATTGCCCTGTCTCAACCAATGCCGCGCCGAACTCCTGGTCGGACGCTTTCCCCTGGGCGCGTGCGAGCTGCTGTTCGGTGAGGGTGCCCCAGCGTCGGATGCATTCCGGCAGGCGATAGGCGCGCAGGTTCGACGCCGCGTAGATGATTTCGCCCGAGTCGAAATAGATGACCCCTTTGGCGCGCTCACGAGAAAGGCGCAGCGCGCCAGACAGACCTTCGGCAGTGATTTCGCGTATGAGTTCCGCGAGCGGATGCTCGTTTAGCTGACCATTCATGCTCTACAGTTTCAGAATCTTGGGCCGTGATGCCTTCCCACACACCTAACTGCATCATAACGCACACGCGCGGGGAAGAACAGTGGGTAGTTGGCAGCAGGCAGTAGGCAGTGGGCTGTAAATGACCAGCCCCGTTAGGGGCGACAGAGTTTAGCCAGGGGCGTAAGCCCTGGGTCACAGATGGAAAAGATGTTGAAGCCCATGAAGCGGGCGACAGCATCAATTTAGCCCACGAATGCAGGCGTCCAGCATATTTAGCCCGCGCCAGCGGGCGACAGTTTAAAGCACAGGGCGTAAGCCCTGGGTCACAGCGCCGAGTTGAAATGCAAGCCCATGAAATGGGCAACAGCCCTTGAATTGCATGCGGTCGTGCACGGGCTGACGCCCATTCGCATGGGCTTCGATATTTCTTCCTGCTGGTGACCCAGGGCTGACGCCATTAGTATCTACACAAGTCAGAAACCTCCATTTTTCTTAGGATTTCTGACTACTTGGGAAAGTGACCAGAGCGCAGCAAAGATCAG